>Ga0209717_1000454_pt1 | contig 50404 bp, 46 predicted proteins | sample AD_UKC048_MetaG_FD_184418 | JGI IMG/M metagenome (GOLD analysis project Ga0209717, IMG submission 184418) | Active sludge microbial communities of municipal wastewater-treating anaerobic digesters from USA - AD_UKC048_MetaG (SPAdes) (version 2) | ecosystem: Engineered > Bioreactor > Anaerobic >...
TTGCAAAATTTAGCTTAGGGGAAAGGATAAAATTTATACATATATATATAGGTAGAAATCGCGAGATAATCGATATAGTTTCATTGGATAAAAAAAAGGACACTTTAACCCTTCCTTATTCCGAAATAGAATCTTTTTTGAACAACACATTACAAAAATTGGAGAAAAATGGTTTTGCCTTTGCCAAACTAAAATTGACCAACATCAAAAGGAAAAATAATTCTTTATATGCAGAATTACATTTTGAATCTGGGCAACAAAGACAATTGAATGCAATCGTTGTGAAATTTGCCGAAAGCAATAAAAAAAATAGTTTCCCCGAAGGACATCTAAAACAAATAAATCGAAAATACCACAATAGTACTTTCAATCAAGATGTGGTTAGAAAAATTCAAGATGATTTTGGGAAATTTGGATTTGTGAATCAAATCAAAACTCCTGAAATCTTATTTACAAAAGACACCACCAAAGTTTACGTTTACCTAGAAAAAAGAAAATCCAATACTTTTGATGGATTTATTGGCTTTGCAAACAATGATAACAAAAAATTAATCTTCAATGGTTACTTGGATTTAATTTTAGAAAATACAATCAAGGCTGGGGAACAATTTTCACTGTATTGGAAAAGCGACGGAAACGATCAAAAAACTTTTAGAGCGAGTATCGATTTACCTTATATATTTAAAACACCTATTGGGTTAAAAGCACAAATTCATATTTTTAAACAAGACAGCATTTTTCAAAACACAAAAACGGCTATCGATTTGGGTTATTTTATAGATTATAAAACTCGAATTTATTTAGGATACCAATCTACAGAATCCAGTGATATTCAAAACACAAACAACAGCAGCATTAGCGATTATACAAATTCATTTCTTTCAGCCAATTTAGAATACTCCAGATTAGATTCAAAGAATTCAACTTTTCCTAAAAAAACGAACTTATCCGTTCAAATGGGACTTGGAAATAGAGAAACGACAGACACAAACGAAACTTCAGGCACAAGCAAACAGTCCTATATCAACATAAATGCAACGCATAATTTCTATTTAAACCCTAAAAACTGTATTAACATAAATTATCAGAATTATTTCTTAAAAAGCGATAGTTATATAATTAATGAATTGTACCGTTTTGGAGGAACAAAATCCATTCGCGGATTTGCTGAAAATAGTTTGCAGGCCAATTTCATGACTGCTTTAATCACAGAATACCGCTATATCATTTCTTCTGAATTGCATCTCCATTCCATTTTAGATTATGGTTACTACAAAGACAATTCTTCTAGCTACGAAACCAGCCTAATAGGACTTGGGCTCGGAATTGGCTTGCGAACAAAAAACGGAAATCTTAAATTTAATTTATCGAATGGCAGAAACAAAAGTGAAAAGTTTCAATTTTCAAACACCATTATCACTATAAATTATAATATTGAATTTTAAGTAAAGAAAAAAAACATTTAATATAACAAAAGACCGTTTATCTGTTAAAATGTTAAAATTCGTATGCAAGCATAAAAAATCAATATAAATGTTAGGAAAGTTAACAAATTATTAAGATTTTTGTCCAACTAATTCAAAATATTTAAAAATGAAACTAAAGTTCAATGGATTCTTAGTACTACTATTAGTACTTGTAGCGCAAGTCACTTTTGCGCAAGAGAGAGTTGTTTCAGGAGTTGTCTCTGACAATGCAGGATTGCCTTTACCAGGCGTGAGTGTATTAGTCAAAGGAACTAAATCTGGAACACAAACTGATTTTGATGGAAAATATTCCATCAAAGCAACATCAAGTCAAATCTTGATATTTAGCTATGTTGGGATGAACACCCAAGAAGTTAAAGCTAGTTCGGAAAAGGTTAATGTTAAATTAGCAAGTGACGCAGTTGAACTTGAAGGAGTAGTAGTTACTGCTTTAGGTATCAAAAGAGAGAAAAAATCTCTAGGCTACGCTTCTCAAAAACTTGAAGCTGCAGAAATTAACACTTCTCCAGCTAACAATTTTCTTAACAACTTATCTGGAAAAGTTGCAGGACTTGAAATTAGAACTAATTCTAATTTTGGTGGTTCAACTAACGTTATTATTAGAGGAACCAAGAGTGTAACTGGTAATAATCAAGCTTTGATAGTTGTTGATGGTGTACCTATGAGCAATACAAATTTGAACACTGCTGATACACAAACAGGTAGAGATGGTTTTGACTATGGAAATTCAGCATCTGACATTGACCCAAATAATGTTGAATCTGTAAACGTTCTTAAAGGAGCAGCTGCAACAGCTTTGTATGGAAGTCAAGCAGCGAATGGTGCAATAATGATTACTACAAAAAAAGGAACAAAAAACAAAGGACTTGGAGTTACTTATAGCTCTACTTTTTCTTCTGGAGAAATTGACAAAACTACTTTTACCAAATATCAAAAGCAATATGGAGGTGGTGGTTATGAAGGCCAAGACAACTTATATGTTGTAGATGTAAATGGAGATGGCGTAGATGATTTACTTGTACCTACTGGATATGATATATCTTATGGCAATCCTTTTGATCCAAATCTTCAAGTTTATGGATGGAATTCATTTGCAGTTGGAAATCCAAACTATGGAAAAACAACTCCTTGGGTTGCTGGTCAAAATGATCCAACGAAATTTTTTCAAAAATCATTTGGAACAATTAATAGTATAAACTTAAATGGAGGAGATCAAACCAGTACATTTAACGTGAATTATTCAAATAACTATGACGAAGGCGTTTTACCAAATAGTAGCCTCAAAAGAAATATCTTAGGAGGTAATTTTTCTAAAGATTTAAGCGATAAATTTAAAGCAATCGCATTTTTTAGTTTTACCGATCAAAACACCACAGGGAGAAATAGCCTAGGTTATGGAAATAATTTTATAGGAGGTTTTAGACAATGGTGGCAAACCAATGTAGATGTTAAAGAATTAGAACAAGAATATTTCAGAAACCGTGAAAACGTAACTTGGAACATGAATGACCCATTAAATGGAGACTTAAGCCCAGCCTATTGGAATAATCCATATTTTGACAGATACGAAAACTACTCAAATGACGGAAGACGCAGAATTCTTGCTGGCGCAACATTAACTTATGACATTACACCAAATTTAAATGTATTAGGACGCGCCACTATTGACAATTCGAACGATAGACAAGAAGAGAGAATGGCAGTTGGTAGCCATGCAGAAGAATTTGGAATAAGCCAAATATCTGAATCTTCCGGATATCATTTATACACTAGAGCATTCCTACAACAAACTTATGATTTTATTGCATCTTATAATCTTAAAATAAATTCAGATATAGGTGGGAAAATTAATGCTGGTGCTACATTAGTCAAATCCGAAGTTGATTCATTTGAAGGGTCTACAACGGGAGGTCTTGTGAAACCAGGATTATATACTTTAGCAAATTCAGCTGTATTTGTAGCCCCATTAGAAAGTGAAATTAGAAATGAAAAGTCAGGTTTATATGCTCAAGCTTCATTTGATTATAAACGATTTATATATTTAGAAGGATCTTATCGTGTTGATCAATCTACCTCTTTATATGTTGATAATAATAAATATGACTATTATTCCGTAGGAACTAGTTTTATTTTTTCAGAATTAATAAAAGCTGATTGGATGACTTTTGGTAAATTAAGAGCTAATTACGCTGTAGTAGGAAATGACCCAGCTGCAGGTACATTAGGAGCAAGAATAAACAACGGACTGATAGATGGAAATCCAATGTTTCAGAATAGCGCAACATATGTAAATTTTGAAAATCTAAAACCAGAAAATCAAAAAAGTTGGGAATTTGGTTTAGAAGCTAAATTATTTAATAACAGATTAGGATTTGATTTCTCTATATATAATTCAAATACAGAAGACCAAATTTTTAATGTACCTCAATCACCATCAACAGGATATAGTTTTTCTCAAATTAATGCTGGAAATATCGTAAACGAAGGAATTGAACTTGTTTTAACTGGATCACCAATTAAAACAAAAGATTTTGTTTGGGATATAACAGTAAACTGGTCTAAAAATGAAAATAAAGTAGAATCTCTTAACGAAGGAAGAACAAATCTTCAATTGGCTGGTTGGAACCAAGGAGTTTCTTTAAACGCAACAGTTGGTGAGCCATACGGAACAATTAGAGGGCAAGGTTTTGAAGTTGACCCTAACGGAAATAAAGTTGTAGATTCTGATGGTCTTTATATACCTGTAGATGACCAAATTATTGGAAACATTCAAGCTAAATGGATTGGTGGGATTAGTAATAGATTTACCTATAAAAATTTATCTTTCAATTTCTTAATCGATTTTAAAGAAGGTGGAAGTGTTTTCTCTCTTGACCAAGCTTACGGTCAAGACACAGGAGAAAGTGTACTTACTGCATACACAAATGACTTAGGAAATCCTGTAAGAAATACTTTGGCAAATGGTGGTGGATTTATTAATCCTGGTGTTATGCTCGATGCTAACGGTAATTATGTAACCAATACAATTCGTGTAGATGCATCTGATTCAAGTGAGGCTTCTGGATTAGGGTTTGGAATATCTGCAAATCCTGCGGCTGCATATGTATATGATGCTTCCTATGTTAAATTAAGAGAAGTTGGACTAACTTACTCTATGCCAACAAAATTCATTGAAAAAACTTTTATTAAAGACCTTTCTTTGAGTTTAATTGGAAACAATATTTGGATAATTGATAAAAACTTACCAGAAGCTGATCCTGAAGGAGGAACTTCATCTGGAAATATACAAGGTTTTCAAACTGGGGTAATGCCAAGTTTAAAAGTTTATTCTTTCAACCTAAAAGTAAAATTCTAAAAAAATGAAAAAATTAATATACTCAATTACAATATTGTCATTATTAATGACAAGTTGTGTAAGTGATGCCCCTGATTTTAATGAAAATAAAGATAGGGCTTACTCCGTACCAGCAGAAGCATTATTAACAAATTCTGAAAAAGCATTTGCTGATATAATGACTAGTCCAAGTGTAAATGAATGGTCTTTAGGTAAATATTTTCCACAATATTGGGCAGCTGTAACTTATACTGCAGAATCTAGATATAGAGTTACAAGTAGAAAAATACCAGATAGACTTTGGAGAATTTTATATGCTGATGTAATTGGTGGTTTAGAATCTGCCAAAGCGGCTGTTCTTATTGAAACTGCAGCTACAGGTGTTTCAGATTCTCAATTTCAAAGTGAACAAAAAAACAAACAAGCAATTTTAGATATATTACAAATATATACTTATCAAATTCTTGTTGATATGTTTGGAGATGTTCCCTACTCTGAATCCTTGCAACCTGGTAAATTTGTATTACCTAAGTATGATAGCGGAAAATCTATTTATTCTGCATTAATTACAAGATTAAATAAAGATATTTTAGCTTTAGACAGCTCTAACGAATCATTTAAATCTGGCGAATACATTTTTAATGGCGATGTTGCAAGTTGGAAATTATTTGCAAATTCATTAAAAGTTAAATTAGGAGTAAACTTAATAGAAACTGATATTGCATTGGCAAAAAGCACCATTGAAAGTGCCTATACATCCGGTTTAATACTAAACAATAGCAACAATGCCTCTTTTGCATATGTAACAGCTGCGCCTAACTACAACCCTATTTATGAAAATTTAGTTGCATCAAATAGAAACGATTTTATTCCTGCTGCTACAATTGTAAACGCAATGAACACTCTAAATGATCCTAGAAGAAGTAAATACTTTACTCCTTTAGATAACGGGAGTTATCTTGGTGGTAAATATGGGTACACTAATAAATATACTTCTTTTTCACATGTAAGTGATTTATTAAAATCTCCAGATTTTCCTACCCAATTATTAGAAGCATCAGAAGTAAATTTTTATTTAGCTGAAGCCGCAGACGCTGGATTTTCTGTTGGCAACAATACCGAATTTTATTATAATCAAGCAATTATAGCTTCTTTCGTAAGTTGGGGAATTGGTTCAGATGCACCTGCTTATTTATCTAATCCAAATGTTGCTTTTACAACTGCACCTGGTGCAACTGCAAAAGAAAAAATTGCAAAACAAGAATGGATTGCTTTTTATAACAGAGGATTTGAATCTTGGACTGCTTATAGAAGATTAAATTTTCCTGTTTTGGTAGCTCCTGCTAGTGCTTATCCAGAAGCTGAAGGAGAAGTTCCGAAAAGATTAACTTATCCAATTAATGAACAAACAGTAAATGGTGATAATTGGAAAGCAGCTTCTACTGCAATAGGAGGTGACAAATTAAAAACTCATGTTTTTTGGGATAAACTCTAATTCTTTCTTCAATACAAAAACCAAACCATCAGCTTTCGCTGATGGTTTTTTTTATACCATCCTTTTACATATCTTTGCACAATGGAAAAAGAACATTTAATATTCGGAATAAGAGCCATTATTGAGGCAATTCAGGCAGGAAAAGAAGTCGATAAAGTATTTATACAAAAAGAAATATCTGGCGAATTAATGAAAGACTTGATGAAAGTTATGAAACGTGCCAACGTTAATTTCTCTTATGTTCCAGTTGAAAAATTAAATCGCTTAACTCCTAACAACCATCAAGGTGCTGTAGCTTCAATTTCACCAATAGGTTTTATTGATTTAGAACATTTAGTAGATGCTACCGTTGCATCCGGAAAAGTACCCTTGTTCTTAATTTTAGATCAAATATCGGATGCACGTAATTTTGGTGCTATCATCAGAACTGCTGAATGTACAGGTGTAAACGGAATTATTGTTCAAAAAGCAGGTTCAGCTCCCGTAAATGGAGATACCGTAAAAACTTCGGCTGGTGCTGTATTTAATGTGCCTATTTGCAAAGTTGAACACATCAAAGATGCTATTTTTTACTTGCAAGGTTCCGGTATAAAAACCGTTGCAGCCACCGAAAAAACAGACCTAAACATATATAATATTGCATTAAACGAACCCGTTGCTATCATTATGGGTTCAGAAGATAGAGGAATCAATCCATCTGTTCTTAAAATCGTAGACGAAAAAGCTAAATTGCCAATGTTTGGAACAATAGGTTCCCTTAATGTTTCCGTGGCTTGTGGTGCTTTTTTATATGAAGCAGTTAGACAGAGAAGTTAATTCTAGATTTCTGATTTTAGACCCGAGCGATAGCGAACAGGCGAATCAATTTAGATTTAAAAAAAAATATTTAAAACGAATTAGAACTCTTTTTCTGATTCGTTTTTTTTGTTTTCAACTATAGAATAATCTACAGGTAAACTGGACGAATAATATCCTTGAATTTCTTCTTCAGGTTCAACTACTGGTAGATTTACAAAATTACCATTTTCATCAAAACGCTGCATAAATTTGTCCTCCATTGGATTAAAATCAGGATGCTCCCATTCGTATTTGATTACCTTTTTATATTCTGGAGTTTTGTAAAATAGAGACAACACAAAGCCAGTAATTAATCCAGCCAAATGTCCTTCCCAAGATATGTTCTCATCTACTTTTGGAAAAATATACCAAACCATACCACCATAAACCAAAACTACTGCTAACGATAATGCCACTAAACGATAATACTTGGTTTGAATTCCTTTAAAAAAAATAAAACTGACCAAAACGTAAATCAAACTGCTGGCGCCAATGTGATAGCTATCTCTACCAATTATCCAAGTAATGAATCCTGAGAGTAAAATTCCATACACCAAAACTTTCAATGACACATCACGATAAAAATAAATCAATGCCGTTGTCAAAATAAAAAGTGGCAGAGTATTACTAGCAATATGCCTCAAATCACCATGCAAAAAAGGACTAAAAAAAATACCTTGTAAACCCGAAAAAGTTCTTGGATAAATTCCATGATTGCCTAAGTTGAAATGAAATGAATTATCAAAATAAAAAATAAACCAATTCATAAGCAACATCAATGTTGGGACAATCCAAACTGATGGCGTAAATTTAAAATGATTAAATTCTTCTATTCTTGTTTTCAATGTATAAGTTTTTTTAGATTCTGGATTCAAAAACAGAACCAAAGTAAAAGTAATGCTATTTTGTCAGAACTCTTTATCTTGTTATTTTGGCATTTGTTGATTTGAAAGCAGAAATGTCATAAATTTGTAATTCCTCAAATCTTCTCCCGATGTTTTGGGACTAAACTCTAAAATCACCTTGGAAGCACCTTTAGCAGAACGCATTCGTCCGCAAAAATTAGAAGATTACATCAGTCAATTGCATTTGGTGGGGCCAAATGGCTCGTTGACGCAACAAATCGCCAAAGGAATCATTCCATCATTGATTTTTTGGGGACCTCCAGGAACTGGAAAAACGACTTTAGCACAAATTATTGCGCAAGAGTCCAAACGTCCGTTTTATATTTTAAGCGCTATCAATTCGGGGGTAAAAGACATCCGTGATGTAATTGAAAAAGCCAAACAAAGTGGCGGACTTTTCACTACCAAAAATCCAATACTATTTATTGACGAGATTCATCGTTTCAGCAAATCACAGCAAGACTCTTTATTAGCGGCTGTCGAAAAAGGTTGGATAACTCTGATTGGAGCTACAACTGAAAACCCAAGTTTCGAGGTTATTCCCGCTTTATTATCACGCTGCCAAGTATATATTTTAAACGCCTTTACCAAAGATGATTTGGAAACATTATTGCATCGTGCTTTGAAAACAGACACTTTTTTAGCAACAAAAAATATTAAATTAACCGAAACAGAAGCACTATTAAGACTTTCTGGTGGCGATGGACGCAAACTATTAAACATTTTCGAACTGGTCGTAAACGCTTCCAATGAAGAAGAAATTGAAATTACGAACGACCGAGTTTTTGAACTCGTGCAGCAAAATACGGTATTGTATGACAAAAGTGGCGAACAACATTATGACATCGTTTCTGCTTTCATCAAATCCATTCGTGGGAGTGATCCCAACGGTGCCGTTTATTGGCTGGCAAGAATGATTGAAGGCGGAGAAGATGTAAAATTCATAGCTAGACGAATGCTCATTTTATCGAGTGAAGATATAGGCAATGCCAACCCAACGGCTTTTATTATGGCCAATAATACTTTTCAAGCCGTAACCACCATTGGCTATCCCGAAAGTAGAATTATTTTGAGTCAATGTGCTATTTATTTAGCTACTTCTCCCAAAAGCAATGCTTCGTATTTAGCTATTGGGAATGCCCAACAATTGGTCAAACAAACTGGTGATTTACCAGTGCCAATTCATTTGCGCAATGCTCCAACCAAATTAATGAAGGAATTAGGATATGGCGACGAGTATAAATATTCGCACGATTATGCCAATAATTTTGCCGAGCAAGAATTTCTCCCAGATGCTATAAAAGAAACGGTTCTTTATAATCCAGGCAACAATTCTAGAGAGAACAGCAACCGTGAATTTTTAAAGAACCGTTGGAAAGATAAATATGGATATTAAATATAGAAGGCAGAATTTAGATAGCAGAATAAAATAAAACATACTTCGGATAGATGTTTAATATTCTTAATCTGAAATCTGAAATCTGAAATCTGAAATCTGAAATCTGAAATCTGAAATCTGAAATCTGAACTAAAACTTAACCTCAACTTTTTCGGAAACTAATTTATCATTTTGATAATACTCAAAAAACCATTGATTGTCTTTCGAAACTAAAGCGCCTTGAAGTTCTCCTTTTTTGGCCATAAAACTAGCTGGATTTGACGTTTTATACACTTTCATTACTACTTTAGGTTCGCTGTCAATCAGTTGATAACCGTAAGATGTAGGCTGTGCATATAACAAACCTGCACTTTTATTATCTGAAATTACAGGTTCACTCTTTGGAATTGAAGCCGCTACAACTGGAACAACTACTGATGTTGCCGCTGGAATTACAGCTACAGCAGGAACTGCAGGAGTCGGAACAACAACTGATGGCGCTGCTACAACAGGAAGAGATTGAGCAGTCATACCAGCTTTCGTGGCAAAGTTAGTATTTCCATTATAAGCATAATTTAAAGCATAAACAGTGTTAAATGCATTATTTAAAGATTCAGCATAGGCAGCTTCAAATTCTTTTTCTCTACTTTTTCCAATATCAGATTTATAAACTTCTGTACCATAACAATCTTTAAATGTTACGAAAAGTTTAGTAATCAAGAAACCGTTATCTTTTTTTACATCTAAATACAAAACACTACAACGATCTGTAATTTCTACGGGAATTGTTTCGTTTGCATAATAAGCTTGAAAACCCGCTTTTTGCAAATTCATTTTAGTAATTGTTTGAAGTCGATATTGATTTTCCGTCTTTTGAAAATCATATTTCATTGGAATTATTACTGCTTTGTAATCATTCACAGATTGCGAAAAACCGTAGCTCGCAATAAATAACATTAGGAATAGAATTCTTGTTTTCATATTTGTAATTTTAATTTTCAGTTGTCAAATAGGGTATTGCCCTTTTACCTATTTGAATTTGCTTAGGCAAACTTGTTTTTAGTGGCGATTTCATATTTTATAAATATTTTTTTAACTCTAATAAATGACTCACTTGTTTTATATTTTCTTTTACGAATGTATTATTTTCATTGAACAAAATGGCATCCAAACCTGCATCTAAAGCTCCTTGAACATCGGCCTCTATACAATCGCCAATCATAATACTGTGTTCCTTTTTGGCTTTCGCCAAATCAAGAGCATATTCAAAAATAAGGGAATTTGGTTTTTTAACTCCCGCCATTTCTGAATTGGTGATGGTTTTGAAATAATGCGAAATATACGAATTGTTCAATTTATTTCCCTGAATTTCTGCAAAACCGTTCGTGATAATATGCAAATTATATTTTGGCTTCAAATAATCCAATATTTCAATCGTTCCCTCGAATAAATGATTGTATTTTGGCAAATAATGTATGTATTCAACCGATAATAATTCAACCAAATCATCTGAAACTGCATATTGTATCAAATCAAAAGTATCTTTTAATCTTCCGTAACGCAAATCTTTTTGGGAAATTTCGTCTTTTCGATATCTTTCCCAATATTCTCTGTTTATGGGTACATAAAATTTTAGAAATTCGGTCATATCCACTTCTAATTCCTGCATTTTAAAAACGGTTTCAAAAGCTAATGCCGAGTTTTTTTCGAAATCCCAAAGCGTATGATCCAAATCAAAAAAAACGTCCGTTATATTTGTATTTACTGTTTTCATTTTAAAAAACTCCTTCATCATTAAAACTATAATAGCTATTCTCAGTCACAATAAGATGATCTAAAACCTGTATGTCTAAATTCTGCCCTGCCGATTTTAATTTTCGTGTAATTTGTTTATCAGCATCACTTGGAGTCAAATTCCCCGAAGGATGGTTGTGACATAAAATCAAAGCCGTTGCGCCCAATTCGAGAGCGGTTTTAAAAACCAAACGCACATCAACAATCGTTCCTGTAATTCCGCCCTTGCCTTGTTGTGATTTCGAAAGTACTTTGTTAGAATTATTCAAATACAAAACCCAAAACTCTTCGTGTGGTAGTTCGCCAATGATCGGCTGCATCAATTCGAAAATCATTTTGCTAGAAGAAATTTTCTTCAATTCGACAGCCTCTTCTGCCCTTCTTCGTCTTCCTAATTCCATAGCTGCCATAATCGAAATGGCTTTCGCCTCGCCTATTCCCTTGAAATTCATCAATTGCGAAAGCGCTAATTTTCCCAACGCATTCAAATTATTGTCAACACTCGCCAAAATTCGTTTGCTCAAATCCACCGCCGATTCGTTCCGGTTTCCAGAACCAATTAAAATGGCAATCAATTCGGCATCACTCAAAGCGCTTTTGCCTTTCAGCATCAGCTTTTCGCGTGGTTTGTCGTCTTCTGACCAATTCGTTATCGGAAAATTAGTTTGTTCCATTTATAAAATTATTCAATCAACCCTTTTACCTCATCAAAATTCAATCCTCCATAATTTCCTGAACTCATCAACAAAAGAGCTGAATTCTCTAAATTTTGATTAAATAAAAAGGTTTTAAATTCCGTTGGATTGGTATAAATAATCAAATCTTCCCTGTTGAATGCTTGGGCAATTTGCTCATAAGTTACTTCTTCCAATTGTTTGATTTTTACAGCATCTGGCGAATAAAAAACCACAGCAACATCAGCATATTCTAATGCGCCTTCGTATTCTTTCAAGAATTCGGCATTCAAACTGCTGTAAGTATGTAATTCTAAACAAGCTACCAAAGTTCGGTTTGGATATTGTTCTTTTACGGCTTTTGTGGTGGCAGCGACTTTACTTGGTGAATGAGCAAAATCTTTATAAGCTACTTTTCCTTTTCCTTCGGCAATTTTTTCCAAACGTTTGGATGCTCCTTTAAAACTGGCAATCGCTTCATAAAAATCGGCTTCATCAACGCCCATATTTTGGCAAATCCATTTGGCTCCAGCCAGATTATTCAAATTGTGTGCACCAAAAACCTCAATTGGCATTGCTCCTTCTGGTGTTTCCAAAAGTGTAATTCCGTCTTTCACTTCATATTTTGGAGTTGTATATGGAATCTTTCGAATTGGATTCATCGCAGCTTCCGCAACACGTTTCACCTCTGGATCTTCTTCGTTATATACTAAAATTCCTCCGTTAGTAATTTTGGCAATAAAAGTTTCAAACTGTTCTACATAAAAATCATAGGTTGGAAAAACATTGATATGATCCCAAGCAATTCCCGATATCAAAGCAATATTGGGCTGATACAAATGAAATTTTGGTCTTCTATCTATTGGCGAAGACAAATATTCGTCACCTTCGAGAACGATAAAATCGTTTTCTTCGGTTAGATGGACCATCGTGTCAAAACCTTCCAATTGGGCTCCAACCATATAATCGACCTCGATATTATGATAATGCATCACGTGTAAAATCATTGAAGTAATCGTCGTTTTTCCGTGTGAACCGCCAATAACCACACGAGTTTTGTTTTTGGATTGTTCGTATAAAAATTCTGGATACGAATAAATTTTCAAACCCAATTCTTGTGCTTTCAACAATTCGGGATTATCGGCTTTGGCGTGCATTCCAAGAATTACGGCTTCAATGTCTTGGGTGATTTTTTCGGGAAACCAACCTAATTCGGCAGGCAAAATTCCTTTTTTCTCCAAACGTGTTTTCGATGGTTCAAAAATGGCGTCATCGCTTCCAGTAACTTGATATCCTTTGTTGTGTAAAGCCAAAGCCAAATTGTGCATCGCACTTCCGCCAATGGCGATAAAATGAGTTCTCATATTTTTAATTCTTTTTTGCAGATTTATTCATCTTGTTTTTATGCAAATTATCCAGCATTTGCACACCAACTTTTGTACTTCCCGCAGCAATTGCTTTTTTATATTGTTGTTCCGCAGCGGTATATCTTTTAAAATATTCTTCAATTTGACCTCTGGATAAATAGCCGTCAACAGGTGACAATTTAAGTAATTCATTCGAATATTTAATCGCTTTTGTTTCGCTTCCACCTACAATTCCGGGCAGTTGAATATAAATCATAACCAATGCCCAACGCGCTTCGATATGTTTTGGGTTTAATTCTATCGCTTTTTCAAAAGATTCCTTCACCTCGCCAATCATTCCGAGAGCCTTAAATTTGTTTGATTCTTTGGCTTTCATTCCAAGAACGCCTCCGTATTTATAGTAATAATTGGCTTCGGATGGCTTCAATTGTTTCAACTTTTTATAATACACAATGGCTTTGTCCCAAGATTTATTATGACCCGCAATATCTCCCAAATATTCTAAGGTTTTTAAATGAGAGGGATTTTCTTTTAAAAAACTCTCAAAAAACGGTCTCGCTTGGTCATATTTTCCTGCTTCGAATAATTTTTCAGCTTTACTATAATCGGATTGTGACCAAATCAATAGGGGAAATAACAAAAGGAAAGATAAAAAATTTTTCATTGTTCAAAAATAAGGAAATTTATAAAAGGACTGTGAAATATTTTTTGATAAAAACCAAACTCAATCTTAATACTAAACAAACATTTACCTAACATTGACAACTTACTTTCGTAAAAACTTTTTATGAAAAGGAAACGAAAAATACCCTTAGTTGTCATTAGCGATGTTCATCTTGGTACTTACGGTTGTCAAGCCAAAGAATTACTACACTATTTAAAATCCATCAATCCGAAAACTTTAGTTTTAAACGGCGATATCATCGATATGTGGAGTTTTAGCAAGCGCTATTTCCCGGTGGCACATATGGAAGTTTTGCGCTACATCATCAAAATGTCCAATACAGGAACTCGTGTGGTTTACATTACGGGAAATCACGACGAAGCTTTACGAAAATACTCCGATTTTATTTTAGGAAATCTGGAATTGGTTGACAAGCTAATTTTAGACTTGGATGGGAAAAAAGCTTGGATTTTTCACGGTGACGTTTTCGATTCTTCCACAAAAGGTTATGCTAAAATACTAGCCAAATTAGGTGGAAAAGGATATGATTTACTGATTTTGATAAACAGTTTAATCAATTGGATTTTGGTTTCATTGGGAAGAGAGAAAAGAAGTTTTTCCAAAACTATAAAAAATAGCGTGAAGAAAGCGGTTTCGTTTATTTCTAATTTTGAAACTACCGCAGCCGAAATTGCCATCGAAAAAAAATACCGTTATGTGGTTTGTGGTCACATTCATATGCCTCAAAAGAAAATAGTTAAAACCAAACTCGGAAAAGTGATGTATTTGAACAGTGGCGATTGGATAGAAAACCTAACTGCATTGGAATACAAGAACGAAAAATGGAAAATTTTTTATTATAAAAAATCTGATTTTTCTTTACTAGAACCTAAAGAAGAAGTTGAGTATAATGACATTGTAGCCAAAATTTTATCCTAAAAACTCTTCAAGTTAATAGAAAAATAAATGAAAATATTTTACGCCATTCAAGCCACAGGAAATGGACACATTAGCAGAGCGACTCAATTGTATCCTTATTTACAAAAATTTGGTGAAGTAGATTTTTTTCTGAGCGGCAACAATGCGAGTTTGGATATTAACTTGCCTATAAAATTTAGGAGTGCCGGTTGCAGCTTGCATTATAGCAAATGCGGAGGTTTAAATTATTGGGATATTGCCAAAAACATTCAACCTCTTCAAATGTATAAAGATGCCAAATCATTGCCTTTGAAAGATTATGATGTAGTTATCAACGACTTCGATTCAATTACTTCATTAGCGTGTAAAATGCAGAAAGCACACTCAGTTCAGTTTGGCCATCAAGCGAGTTTTGTTTCAGAACATACGCCAAGACCCGAAAAAAGAAGCATTATAGGTGAAATGATTCTCAAACATTATGCGCCTTCGCCTAAACATATTGGTTTGCATTTCGAAAATTATGATTCCTTTATTCTTCCACCAATTATCAAGGATGAAATTGTGCAAGCCGAAGCCAAAGATTTAAAACACATCACGGTTTATTTGCCTTCGTTCCAAAAAGATTGTTTGGAAAAAGCTTTTCATAAACTCTCGGATGTGGAATTTCATTGGTTTTTGAATGATGTTCAAACCAAACATAAAGTGGGAAACATTACCTATTACCCCGTCAATCAAAAGCTGTTTAACGAGAGTTTAATTAATTGTCACGGAATCATAACTGGTGGTGGATTTGAAACTCCTGCCGAAGCTTTATATCTTCGAAAAAAAGTATTGAGCATTCCTATTCGGGATCATTATGAACAAGAATGCAATGCAGCGGCCTTAAAGAAAATGGGGGTTCCCGTGGTGTATGAAGTGGGAGATAACTTTGATGAAATTATAGAAAATTGGTTGAATTCTCTTGTTATTTATCCAAAAATGAAAGCTAATAACATTAATGAAACCTTGCAGTTTTTGTTTGATACGTACAATAAAACCAACTAAAAACGAATAACCCATCTCAAAAAAATGAGATGGGTTATTTAATTTAATTTAAGTTGTCGGTCGCGATTGTCATTTCATCGACTATGTGTTTTGCACCTGCATATTTGTCGATAATCCAAAGTACGTATCGAATATCTACATTGATAGTTCTTTGTTGTTTTTTGTCAAAAATAACATCCCCAGCAATTCCTTCGATGTTGCCATCAAAAGCAATTCCTATCAATTCTCCTTTTCCATTTAGAACCGGCGAACCTGAATTTCCACCAGTAATGTCATTGTCTGTCAAGAAATTTACTGGCATATATCCAGCTTTGTCAGCATATTTCCCAAAATCTTTTGCCTTATTCATCTCTAACAATCGGGCTGGCAAATCAAATTCATTGTCTCCTGCTTTATACTTTTTGACCAAGCCTGTCATCGTAGTATAATTATTGATTTTTGCGTCGTTTCGCTTATCCGTAGGCAAAGCATTTACTTTTCCGTAAGACAATCTCAAAGTCGAATTGGCATCTGGATATTGGATAGAATTTATTTTAGATTCCCGCAAACCTTCCACTAAATTGCGAAATGCTTTTTCAAAATTATCATCCAATTGCTTTTGTTCTTCTGATTTAGCTCTAGTTTTTGTGGCTAATTCATTCGATAAAACATACAAAGGATCAGTGCTAATATTCTCTGGTTTTGGGTTTTTCATAAAAGCCAAGAGACTTTCTTTAGTTGCAAAAATACTTTTAGAAACTGACTCATTTACCACAGCGGTGAAGTCCTCTTTATTTTCTTCTTTCAATTTGGAAATCATTGGCGAAAGCCCAAATTCAGCACCTTTTGAAGTATATAAATTCAATTGGGCAGCAAAAACATCTTTTTCTAAAGGAGCATAAAATTTTCCGTAAACCGTTTCAATCAATGCGTTAATTTTTGGAAGCATCTCCCCTCTTTTGGCTTCATTTTCTTGGTAATAAGCAATTAATGCATTTCCTAAATTAGCAGGTGCTGCACCATAAGTTGCGGTTCTCATCAACTGTGAAAGATAATTGTCGTGACGCGATTTCAAATTGGTTTTGGCATAATACTCATTTATTGTCGCAACCACTTGACCATATTTAGCTTTATTTTCAGGTTTATTTGCCCAATCATTAAATTTAGATTCCTCTTTAGTTTTAGTTTCAACTGTTCCCGATTTATTCAAAGCATCAATCATTCCTTGACGATTTTTCCAATAATTGGCAGTTGAAGCATATTTTGAAGCATATTGTAAATTAACGGTAGCATCTTTATCCATATATACTTTCATTCTGTCCATTCCCGTTTTTGCTCCTTCAACCCAAGCAGGATATGCAAACTTGATGTTTTGATCAATTCCACTGGCTGGCATCCAACGATTGGTTCTTCCTGGATAACCCAAAATCATGGCAAAATCATCCTCTTGAACTCCTTTCAAACTTATTGGCAAATAATGTTTAGGCTGCAAAGGCACATTGTCTGTAGAATATTCAGCTGGATTTCCGTCTTTATCGGCATACACTCTAAACATTGAAAAATCGGCTGTATGACGTGGCCATTCCCAATTGTCAGTGTCTTTACCAAATTTTCCAAGACTTTCTGGTGGCGTTCCTACTAATCGAACATCTTTGTAATCTTGGTAAACAAAATAATAGTATTCATTTCCTTGAAAGAAAGGTCGAACAGAAACAGTATATTTCCCTCCTTCACTATTTTCTTTTTCGATCAAAGCCATCTCTTGTTGGATTGCTTTATTTCTTTCGGTTTCGGTCATTTTATCATTCACTTTTGATAAAATTCGTTTAGAAACATCGTCCATTCTCACGAAGAAACGAACATATAAAGACTTGGGTTTCATTTCGGCAGTTTTATCTTTTGCCCAAAACCCGTCTTTCAAATAATTTTGTTCTGCTGTCGAAAGTTCTGCAATGGCACTATAACCGCAATGGTGATTGGTCAAAACCAACCCTTCTTTCGAAACGATTTCGGCTGTACATCCACCATTAAATTGCACTACAGCATCTTTCAGACTACTGTGGTTAATGCTGTAGATTTCTTCGGAAGTCAATTGCAATCCCATTTTTTCCATATCACGGTGATTCAAACGTTCGATAAACATTAAAAACCACATTCCTTCATCGGCTTTTACAGAAATTGGCAATAGCAATATTCCAGCGATTAAGGCAAAAACAATTTTTTTCATTTTTTTAAATATAAAGGTTAATTAAAAACTGATTAACTATATAAATTAATAATTTTTATATACAAAAATCAATTATTCACTAAAATTAGCATTGCAAAAGTAATGTTAATTAAGGATTTGATAAAATATTCTCAACATATATTCTCAAAAAAAATAAGTTAAAATTACTATTGGAGAATAAAAAAAGGTGCTCTATTTCTAGAACACCTTTTTTATATAAACTATCGATTTTTTAATCATTCAACATTTTCCAAAGCTTGTCTTTTAATTCAGATAAACCTTGTTGGGCAACCGATGAAATAAATAGATAAGGAACATCTTTGAAAGCTACATCTAATTCCTCTTTCAATTCTGCTTTTAATCCATCATCCAGCATATCGCATTTAGAGATTACCAAAAGACGCTCTTTATCTAGCATTTCAGGATTGTATTTGGTCAATTCATTCACCAAAATATCGTATTCTCCTTTGATGTCAGGAGTGTCCACAGGAACTAAAAACAACAAAGTCGAATTACGTTCAATATGTCTCAAGAAATAATGACCAAGCCCTTTTCCTTCGGCAGCACCTTCGATAATCCCGGGAATATCGGCAATGACAAACGATTGAAAATCTCTGTAAGCTACAATCCCCAAGTTGGGTTTTAAAGTGGTAAATGGATAATCTGCAATTTTGGGCTTAGCCGAAGTCAATACAGACAATAATGTTGATTTTCCAGCATTTGGAAAACCTACCAAACCAACGTCTGCCAAAACTTTAAGCTCCAAAATCACATCCATTTCTACACCTGGCAAACCCGGTTGTGCGTATCTAGGCGTTTGATTGGTTGAACTTCTAAAGTGCCAGTTACCTAACCCTCCTTTTCCACCTTGACACAGCACTCTTTTTTCGCCGTCTTCGGTAATTTCGAACAAAGTTTCGCCCGTTTCTTTGTCTTTGACAACAGTTCCTAATGGCACTTCGATAAATTTATCTTCACCATCAGCTCCAGTACTTCGGTCTCCACCACCGTCTCCACCGTGACCGGCTTTAATATGACGCGCAAATTTGAGGTGAAACAAAGTCCAAAGCCCTTTATTTCCTACTAAGTAAATGTGTCCGCCACGTCCGCCATCGCCGCCATCTGGACCGCCATATTGAATAAACTTTTCTCTATGCAAATGCGTAGATCCTTTTCCGCCTTTTCCAGACGAAACAAATATTTTTACGTAATCTACAAAATTGCCTTCTGTCATTATAATTTTAGATTTCGGATTTTAGATTTTAGATTCCAATACAATACTGAAATCTGCAAACTGCCATCTGTTTTTAATTTTTTAAGGCTTTCACCATCACTTTATCAATCTTCACACCATCCATATCGATGACTTCCAACTCAAATTTTTGCCAAACCAATATTTCTCCTTCTTTTGGAATATGAGAAAGTTCAGTCATTATTAATCCACTCACTGTGGTTACTTCGTAATCATTTATCAATTCGTCCAACTCAAAATACGTTAAGAAATCGTGTAAAGAATAATGACCATCGACTAACCAACTTCCATCTTCACGCTCAATTAACTGAAATTCATCTTTATTAAAATCAGATGCATCCCCAACCAACGCTTCTAAAATATCATTTAAAGTAATAATTCCCTGAAAAACGCCATATTCATCCGAAACTAAAGCGTAATGAATACCTGAATCTTTAAACTGTTCCAAGGCTTTATAGGCTGTAGTTTGCTCCATCATAAAAGGCGCGTCGGTCATGATTTCAGATAAATTGAAATTATCATTATCAAAATTGGAAAAAATATTTTTTAAATTGACAATACCCAAAATATCATCATGATTTTCTCCATAAACGGGATAAATACTATGCAATTCTTTGAGCATAAAATCCTTTACCTGATTTTTATTGGAGTGTAACGGCAGCATCACAACTGATTTCCGATGTGTCATCAATGAGTTTATTTTTCTATCCCCAATATGAAAAACACGTTCCAAAATATCTTGCTCAATTTCCTGAACCTCACCGCCTTCAGTTCCTTCTTTTATAATTGCCTTAATTTCTTCTTCAGTTACCTTACCGTCGGCTGTTGGTTTAATCTGTAAAACCTTCAATAAAAATTCTGTCGAATGAGTCAGTAACCAGATAAATGGAGCTGTTATTATTGAAATTATTTTCATCGGAAAAGCCACAGCTTTGGCAATAGCTTCGGGATGATTTAGTCCAATTCTTTTAGGCAAGAGTTCCCCTAAAACTAAAGAGAAAAAAGTCAAAATCACTACAACTATTCCCACACCAATTGTAGCTGCAAATGGTTTTAAAATTTCGAAACTAGCCACAAATTGCTGCACGTCGTGTGTGATTTTATCGCCAGAATATATACCTGTCAGGATTCCGATCAGAGTGATTCCAATTTGAACCGTCGATAAGAATTTATTGGGCGAATTGGCTAAATCTAATGCGATTTGTGCATTTTTATTTCCTTTTTTAGCGGCATTTTCCAAACGGTTTTTACGTGCCGAAATCAATGCGATTTCTGACATTGAAAATACTCCGTTAAGAATTATTAAAAAAAGAATTATTATAATTTCCATTTATTGTTTATTGCTTGTTGTTGATAGTGTGTTGTCGATTTGGAAACGACCAACTATTAACGATAAACTTTTATAAATTATCAATCACATTACTTAAACGCTCTGTAATTTCGGCAATTGAACCAATCCCATTTATAGGATAAAATTTATTTTGTTCCTTGTAATACTCTATCAAAGGGGCTGTTTTTTCGTTGTATTCTTGATAACGATGTCTGATTTTTTCTTCATCTTGATCGTCAGTTCTTCCGCTAGTTTTACCTCTTTCAAGTATGCGATTGATCAAAATTTCATCATTTGCCTCGAGTGCAATTGTGGCAGCAATATTCCACTTTTTATTACTTAAAAAATCATCTAATTCTATTGCTTGAGCCAAAGTTCTTGGAAAACCATCAAACAAAAATCCTGCTGAATTTAGATTTTTGTTTACAATATCTTCCAACATTTTAATAGTAACGGCATCAGGAACCAAATCTCCTTTATCCATATATTGTTTGGCCAATTGTCCTAATTCAGTGTTATTTTTGATATTAAATCTAAAAATATCTCCTGTTGAAAGGTGCATCAAATTGTATTTTTGTTTTAAAAATTCTGCTTGTGTACCTTTTCCAGCACCTGGTTTCCCAAATAAAACTATGTTAATCATTTTATGTATTTGTAAGTTATAGATTTAATTAATTGTCTTTCAATTTATAAACTTCAGGCAAATTTCTACCTAAACCATCGTAGTCTAATCCGAATCCAACGATGAATTTATTAGGAATTCTGATTCCAACATAGTCTATTTTGATATCGTTTACTAAGGCTTCCGGCTTAAAAAAAAGCGTCGCAATCTTAAAATGCTTCACATTTTGTTGCTTGAATAATTCTTTCAAGGCTACCAAAGTGTTTCCGGTATCCACAATATCTTCGATTACAATAACCGTTCGTCCTGTCAAATCTCTATCTAATCCTATCAATTGTTTCACTTCATTTGTTGAAGCCATCCCTTCGTAAGAAGCCATTTTAATAAAACTAACTTCGCATGGTGATTTATAATGTTTCATAAAATCAGAAACGACCATAAAAGCACCATTCAAAACGCCAATAAAAATGGGAGTTTCTTCGGCAAAATCATCCTCAACTAAAGCAGCTATTTTAGCAATAGCAAAGTCTATTTCTTGAGCAGAAATAAACGGAACAAATTGTTTATCGTGGAGTTGTATCACTTTTTTCTTTTTTAAAATAATTTGCAAAGATAGGGATTTCGAAATTGACAATTGACAATTGATTTGTACTTTTAAATCAAAATTACAACCGATGATGACCGAATTCCAAAAAACAATAGATTCTGTTACAGGATATAAGGCAAATAGACAAAAATATGCCGATGAAGTCCTAGCTAATCCTGAACTTTTCTTAGAACTAATTCTGCTTTGTTTTCAAGCTTTAAATAAAAATCACTCAAAAGCTTGCTGGGTTTTGGAATTGGTTTGTTATGAAAAACTGGAATGGCTTCAGGAACATTTGGATTTCTTTAGTTCTAACATCAAAAACCTAACGGATGAAAGTGCTCTGCGTTCGATTTCGAAAGTTTGTTGGTTATTGACAATTTCTCATTTCAAGAAAAAAGAAATTTCGCTTACCGAAAACCAATTGCTTCAAATTACCGAAAGCTGTTTTGACTGGCTCATCAAAGACACCAAAGTGGCATCAAAATGTTGTGCGATTCGTGCTTTGCATTTGCTGGGAAAACATTTCGACTGGATTCATCCCGAATTGAAAATCATTTTAGAAAAAGATTATGCGAATCATTCTGCTGCATACCAAGCTGTTGGAAGGGAAATTTTGAAGAAAATAAAATAGCATTTTCCTATTCAAGCATTATGAAGTATCTTTGCTCACACAAAATACAACTCAATGAATTATTTCTCATCCAATTTTAAATTGGGAATTCTTGGTGGCGGACAATTGGGCAAAATGCTCCTATTTGATACCCGAAAATTCGACATTCAAACTTATGTTTTGGATCCAAGCGATGAAGCTCCGTGTAAAATTGCCTGCAATCAATTCTTCAAAGGCGATTTAATGGATTTTGAGACCGTTTATAATTTTGGTAAAAAAGTAGATGTGTTGACTTTCGAAATTGAATTGGTCAACCTTGAAGCATTGGAAAAATTAGAAAACGAAGGGCTTCCTGTATATCCTTCGCCAAGAACCTTGCGTTTGATTCAGAACAAAGGCGTTCAAAAAGAATTTTATGTTGAAAATAATATTCCAACCGCTCCTTTTGAAAAGTTTTCCAATTTAGAAAATCTGAAATCTGAAATCAGCAATCTAAAATTGCCATTCGTATGGAAATGTACTGAATTTGGTTATGATGGCAATGGTGTGAAAGTCGTGCGTCAAGCATCGGATTTAGACAATTTGCCAAATGTAGAATGCATTGCCGAAGAAATGATTCCGTTCAAAAATGAATTGGCCGTAATCGTTTGTCAAAATCCATCAGGCGAAATCAAAACCTATCCTGTTGTAGAAATGGAGTTTCATCCCGAAGCCAATCAGGTAGAATATGTTATCTGCCCAGCTCGTATCGACGAAAAAGTAGCCGAAAAAGCCAGAGCTATTGCCTTGACTGTTTCTCAAAAATTCAATCAGGTCGGACTTTTAGCTGTAGAAATGTTTCAAACTGAAGACGATGAAATTCTGGTAAATGAAGTCGCACCACGCCCACACAATTCGGGTCATTACAGCATTGAAGCTAGTTATACTTCACAATTCGAAAACCATTTGCGTGCGATTCTTGATTTACCGCTTGGCAATACCGACAGCAAAGTAGCCGGAATTATGGTTAATTTAGTTGGTGCCGAAGGTTTTTCGGGTGACGTAATTTACGAAAACATAGAAACTATTTTGGGTTGGTATGGCGTGACACCACATATTTACGGAAAAAAACAAACACGCCCATTTAGAAAAATGGGACACGTAACGATAGTGAATGAAGATATTGTTGAAGCAAGACGAATTGCGGAAGATGTGAAGAATACCATTAGAGTAATCAGTGGTCAGTAATTAGTTTGCAGTCGCAGTAGAGCAACTTAAACATAAAATTAAACAAACATTAAAAATGAGCAAAGTAGCCGTAATAATGGGAAGCATATCCGATATGCCCGTAATGCAGGAAGCCATCGACATCCTCAAAGGATTTGATATAGAAACCGAAGTTGATATTGTTTCAGCACACAGAACACCTGAAAAATTATTTGATTTTAGCAAAAATGCACATACACGTGGTATTTCGGTAATCATTGCTGGAGCTGGAGGAGCGGCACATTTACCAGGAATGGTCGCATCGATGTCGCCACTGCCAGTAATTGGAGTTCCCGTAAAATCAAGCAACTCTATTGATGGATGGGATTCGGTTTTGTCTATTTTGCAAATGCCAGGCGGAGTTCCCGTGGCAACTGTTGCTTTGAACGGATCCAAAAATGCAGGAATCTTGGCTGCACAAATTATTGGAAGCTCGGACAAATGTGTTTTAGACAAAATTATAGCTTATAAAGAAGGATTGAAAATGGCAGTCAATAAAGCTGCCGAAGGATTAAAAAAATAAATTAAATAACCATTAAGATATTAAGGTTCATTATGTTTTGAGTCTCTTAATGAACCTAATATCTTAATGCTTCAAAATAAAAAACATTTATGTTGATATGAAAATTTTAACTCAAAAATTTCAAACCAAATACGATACAGCCCCATTTTCTCAAATAAAAATGGAAGATTATCAACCTGCTTTTATCGAAAACATCGCTGCCGCAAAAGAAGAAATCGATGCCATTATCAATAATCCTGCAGAACCAACTTTCGAAAATACTATCGAAGCTTTGGAGTTTTCGGGCAATGCTCTAGATCGTTTATCGTCTATTTTTTTTAATTTGAATTCGGCCGAAACTTGCGAAGAAATGCAAAAAATTGCCCAGGAAGTTTCACCATTATTAACAGAATTCAGCAATGACATTACACTAAACGAAGATTTATTCAAAAGAATAAAAACCGTTTACGAGCAAAAAGACAACCTAAATTTATCAGCTGAACAAGCGACTTTGTTAGACAAAAAATTCAAAAGTTTCTCCAGAAATGGTGCTTTGCTTTCGGAAGATAAAAAAACAAAACTTCGTGAAATTGACACCGAATTGGCCAAACTAAAACTGACTTTTGGCGAAAATGTTTTGGCTGAAACCAACAATTATCAATTACACATTACCAACGAAAGTGATTTAGCTGGTTTGCCAGAAGGAGCCATTGAAGCCGCAAATTCATTGGCAAAAAGCAAAGATTTGGAAGGATGGATTTTTACTTTGGATTTTCCAAGTTATATTCCATTTGTAACTTATGCTGACAATCGGGAATTGAGAAAGGAAATGGCAATTGCAGCTGGTAAAAAAGCATTTCAAGGAAACGAATTCGACAACAAGGAAATCACTTTAAAAATTGCGAAATTGCGTTTTGAAAGAGCCAATTTATTAGGTTATACTACTCATTCACATTTTGTTTTAGAAGAAAGAATGGCGCAAAATCCTGATAAAGTAAAATCGTTTTTGAATGATTTATTAGCCAAAGCCAAACCTGCATCTCAAAAAGAATTTGCAGAATTAACGGCTTTCGCCAAAGAACTAGACGGAATCGATCAGTTAGAAAAATGGGATGGCGCTTATTATTCTGAAAAATTGAAACAAAAATTATTCAATTTGGATGATGAAAAGTTGAAACCTTACTTTCAGTTAGAAAACGTCTTGAATGGTGCTTTTACCATTGCTGGAAAATTATACGGATTGACTTTTACCGAAGTGTTTGACATTGATAAATACCACGAAGAAGTAACTACTTATGAAGTGAAAGACGAATTTGGCGAACTGGTTTCTATTTTTTATGCTGATTTCTTTCCAAGAAAAGGAAAACGAAATGGCGCTTGGATGACTTCTTTCAAATCGCAATCAATCAAAGACGGTGTTAACGAAAGACCGCATATTTCTAACGTTTGCAACTTTACAAAACCTACTGAAACCAAACCATCCTTGTTAACTTTTAACGAAGTAACAACACTGTTCCACGAATTTGGTCACGGATTGCACGGAATGTTGGCGAATACGACTTACCCAAGTTTATCTGGAACATCGGTTTATTGGGACTTTGTAGAATTGCCAAGTCAGGTAATGGAAAACTGGTGCTACGAACCGGAAGCTTTAGCATTATTTGCCAAACATTATCAAACGGGCGAAATTATTCCGCAGGAATATGTAGAAAAAATCAAAGAAAGTGCCAGTTTTCAGGAAGGAATGGCCACTTTGCGTCAATTGAGTTTTGGCTTATTGGATATGGCTTTCCATAGCAACAATCCAACCGAAATAAAAGACATCAAAGCGTTTGAAAAAACCGCTTTTGCAGGCACGACTTTATATCCTGATGTAGCCGAAAATTGTATGTCGGTTTCGTTTTCGCATATTTTTCAAGGCGGGTATTCTTCCGGATATTACAGCTACAAATGGGCCGAAGTTTTGGATGCCGATGCCTTTGAATATTTCCAAGAAGAAGGCATTTTTAACAAAGAAGTGGCCGCAAAATTCAAAGACAACATCCTTTCCAAAGGCGGAACGGAATTGCCAATGGAATTGTACAAACGTTTTAGAGGGAAAGAACCCAAAGCGGATGCTTTGTTGAAGAGAGCGGGGTTGATTTAGATTACAGATTTTAGAATTCAGATAGAAACCGAAGTAGAGATGCTTCGGTTTTTTTTTAAATCCCCCAAATTGATATTTTATTTTAAAATAAAACCACCATCAACCACCACAAAATCGGCACACTTTCAACCCAAAAAGAAGTGTAATATTTAGAGCGTTTTTCATGGGCAAAAGCCAAAAATAAAGCAACGAGAATAGCAATTGCAAAAATCAATACCAATTGCAATGGAAGGAATTGAAAATTGATATTGATATTGCTATTAAAAAGCTCTAATAAGCTAAAAATCATCAATAAAACAAATCCCAATTTTTTAGTCCACTTCACTCCTATTTGCTGAGGAACAGTTTTCAAATGTGGATCGTCTTTAGCTAAATCAATGATTTCAAAAATCAGAATCAATACAAAGATCAATAAAAACCGTTGCATGCATTTGAGATAAAAATCGGAATTAATTGAAATTCCTGAATCCAGAATTGGTAATACTAATGTTACTCCAACCCAACACAGCGCCACAATATAAATTTTTATGCCAGCCCAATTTCGAGCATTTCTTTTATTTGGAAAGAAAGGAAGTGTGTATAATAATGTCAGTATAAAAACCGCAACGGAAACCATTTGAGTAAGGCGTTGCAGTTGAAAAAAGCAGAAAACAGATCCCAATAACGACAAAAAACTCAGAATTAGAATTAATTTCAGTTTACCTCCGATTTTATTTTTCTTGGCTCTAACCAAACCTTCATATTTCACAAAATTATATCCAAAAATACATCCAAAAAAAACAAAATATCCAATCCAATAATCCTCATTAATATGAAACATATGTTGAGTCATTCTTGTCAAAGCAAAACAAGACAAACCCACGTGAATACTGCCATCAATATAAAAATCGAATACTTTTCTTAAAATCCTCATTCAACAAAAATAACAAAACTGTTAATAAGATGGGGTTTTGGTTGAAAAATTCATAGAAAACAATCACTTAGACACCACTTTCTTTGATAATAATCCATAAATTTGCGGCTCAAAAAACAACACTATTATCACTACATGAAAACAGACGCTTTTGCTTTAAGACATATTGGGCCAAGAGAAAATGACATTCAACAAATGTTGAAAACAATTGGAGTAGAATCTATCGAACAACTGATTTACGAAACCCTTCCTGATGATATTCGCCTAAAAGAACCATTGGATTTAGATCCTGCAATGACTGAATATGAATATTCAAACCATATTCAACAGTTGGGAAATAAAAATAAAATGTTTCAATCCTATATCGGTTTGGGGTACAACCAAGCGATTGTTCCTGCTGTAATTCAAAGAAATATTTTTGAAAACCCAGGTTGGTACACCGCTTACACCCCTTATCAAGCCGAAATTGCACAAGGTCGTTTAGAAGCAATTTTGAATTTTCAAACTATGGTTATCGAATTGACGGGAATGGAAATTGCCAACGCTTCCCTACTTGACGAAGGAACTGCCGCAGCCGAAGCTATGGCTTTGCTATTTGACGTTCGTTCTCGTAATCAAAAGAAAAATAACATCAATAAATTCTTCGTTTCGGAAGAAATTTTACCACAAACTTTATCGGTTTTAGAAACACGTTCTGCACCCATTGGTATTGAATTAGTGATTGGAAACCACGAAACTTTTGATTTTTCCACTGAATTTTTTGGAGCCATTCTTCAATATCCGGGCAAATTTGGACAAGTTCATGACTATACTAATTTTATTGCCAATGCAAAAAACAACGAAATAAAAGTAGCCGTTGCTGCCGATATTTTAAGTCTAGCAAAACTAACTCCTCCAGGAGAAATGGGAGCAGCTGTTGTAGTAGGAACCACGCAACGTTTCGGAATTCCGTTGGGTTATGGCGGACCACATGCTGCATATTTTGCCACAAAAGACGAATACAAACGAAGTATGCCGGGAAGAATTATTGGCGTAACAATAGATACCGACGGAAATCGTGCGCTTCGAATGGCTTTAGGAACTCGTGAACAACACATAAAACGAGAAAAAGCAACTTCAAATATCTGTACAGCCCAAGTTTTATTAGCCGTAATGGCTGGAATGTATGTAGTGTATCACGGACCAAAAGGCTTGCGATATATTGCTAATAAAATCCATTCTTTGGCTGCAACTTTGTCAAACGAATTAAAAAAATTAGGTTTCGAGCAAACCAATTCCGCTTTCTTTGACACCATTGTTGTAAAAGCCGATGCCAAAAAAGTAAAAACAATAGCAGAACAAAACGAAATTAATTTCTACTATATTGACGAAAATACAGTTTCCATTTCTTTGAACGAAACTACAAGTATTGCCGATTTGAATAAAATTATTTCTGTTTTCGCTTCTGCAAATAATACTCAGGCAACTGCAATAGAAACTTTAACAGAAACCAATCATTTTCCTGCTAATTTAGAAAGAACTTCAACCTTTTTAGAACACGATATTTTCAACAAACATCATTCCGAAACGGATTTGATGCGTTATATCAAAAAACTAGAGCGTAAAGATTTATCTCTAAATCACTCGATGATTTCGTTAGGTTCATGTACAATGAAGTTGAATGCAGCAGCAGAAATGTTGCCATTAAGCAATGCCAATTGGAACAACATTCACCCTTTTGCTCCATTAGATCAAGTGCAAGGGTATCAAGAAATGTTGTCAAAACTCGAACAACAATTAAATGTAATTACTGGTTTTGCAGGAACCACTTTGCAACCCAATTCTGGAGCACAAGGAGAATATGCAGGGCTTATGGTGATTCGTGCGTATCATCAATCACGTGGTGACCATCATAGAAATGTTGCCCTAATTCCTTCATCAGCTCACGGAACCAATCCAGCATCTGCAGCGATGGCAGGAATGAAAATAATTGTAACTAAAACTTTAGAAAACGGAAATATTGATGTGGAAGATTTACGCCAAAAAGCTATCGAACACAAAGACGATTTGTCTTGTTTAATGGTTACTTACCCTTCGACTCACGGTGTTTTTGAAAGTGCTATCCAAGAAATCACAAAAATTATCCACGACAATGGAGGTCAGGTTTATATGGACGGTGCCAATATGAATGCACAAGTGGGTTTAACTAATCCAGCAACTATAGGTGCTGATGTTTGCCACTTGAATTTACATAAAACTTTCGCCATCCCTCACGGTGGTGGTGGACCAGGTGTTGGTCCCATTTGTGTAGCGAAACATTTAGTTCCGTTTTTACCAACAAATCCAGTAGTTTCAACTGGTGGAAATACAGCTATTTCTGCCATTTCTGCCGCTCCTTGGGGTTCTGCTTTGGTTTGCTTAATTTCTTATGGTTATATTTCAATGTTGGGGGCCGAAGGTTTAAAAAGCTCCACTGAACACGCCATTTTGAATGCCAATTATATTAAGGAAAAATTAAACGGACATTACGACACTTTATATTCAGGAGAAATGGGTCGTGCCGCTCACGAAATGATTTTGGAATGTCGCCCTTTCAAACAAAAAGGAATCGAAGTAACGGACATTGCCAAACGTTTGATGGATTACGGTTTTCATGCACCAACAGTTTCTTTCCCAGTGGCAGGAACTTTGATGATTGAACCTACTGAAAGTGAAAATCTAGAAGAATTAGACCGTTTTTGTGATGCAATGATTTCTATCAGAGAAGAAATTGAAGCTTCAACATTAGAAGACAAAAACAATGTTTTGAAAAATGCTCCGCATACTTTAGGAATGCTTACTGCCAATGTTTGGAACTTTCCTTACACCAGAGAACAAGCTGCTTTCCCATTAGATTATATTGCAGAAAACAAATTCTGGCCAACGGTTCGTCGAGCTGATGATGCATACGGAGACAGAAACTTGGTCTGCAGTTGCGCTCCAATTGAAGCTTATATAGAAAACTAAATACACCTAAAAAATGTCTCGATTTTTCGAGACATTTCAATTTATAAAAAACTATGAGAGACATTCAAACACGCGAGGATTTGCATTTATTGATGAGTGAATTCTATTTGAAATTACTTGCCAATAGCAAAATCAGTTATATTTTTATCAAAACAGCAAAAATAGATTTAGGACCACATTTATTGGAACTGGTTGATTTTTGGGAACAAATCCTTTTTGACAGAGGTAGTTATCGAAAAAATGTGCTCCAAATACACACCGATCTAAACCAACAAACAAAACTTTCGGAAGAACATTTTGCTATTTGGCTTAACTATTTAAATACCACCATAGATGAAAATTTTTCAGGTCAAATAGCCGAAAATATGAAAACAAGAGCTTTGTCCATAGCAACGGTGATGAAAATAAAAATTTGACAAATAGCCATTTTTAATAACGATTTATCAGATATTTGACAAAATAGATACTATTTAAATAATTATATGCACGCATAGTATATTTTATCTAGAAATATCAATTTTTATCTATAAATTAGCATGATATTATTTATTTATTTACAATGAAAATTAAAATAACAGGTGTAGGAAGTTACATTCCCGAACTAAAAGTTGCCAATACTGATTTTGACCAACATGTATTTTTGAATGAAGATGGCAGTCCTTTTGCATATCCAAATGAAGTTGTAATTGGAAAGTTTAAAAAAATCACAGGAATCGACCAAAGGCGTTATGCTGCTCCAGACCAATGTTCGTCTGATTTGGCTTTTTTAGCTTCAGACAAAGCAATCAAAAATGCTGGAATCGATCCAGAAACCCTTGATTATATCATTTTTGCCCACAATTTTGGCGATGTAAAACCGGGATCAGTTCAATCGGATATAATTCCAAGTTTGGCCACACGTGTCAAACAAAAATTACAAATAAATAACCCAAAATGCGTCGCTTACGATATTCTTTTTGGATGTCCGGGCTGGATAGAAGGCGTTCTTCAGGCCAATGCCTTTATTTTATCAGGAATGGCAAAACGCTGCTTGGTTATTGGAGCCGAAACACTTTCGAGAGTTGTTGATGATCACGACAGAGATTCAATGATTTATTCTGACGGTGCCGGAGCAACAATCATCGAAGCTTCTGACGACGAAACTGGGATGTTGTCCTACGAATGTGCCACATACGCTAAGGATGAAGCCGGCTATTTATTTTACGGAAAATCGTACAATCCAGATTTAGATCCAAATATTAAATACATAAAAATGTTTGGCCGAAAAATTTACGAATTTGCTTTGAGTAATGTGCCTGACGCAATGAAAAGTTGTCTAGACAAAAGCGGATTGGGTATTGATGACGTGAAAAAAATCCTCATTCACCAAGCCAACGAAAAAATGGACGAAGCAATCATTCACCGTTTTTACAAATTATACGGCAAAACTCCACCTGAAAACATAATGCCAATGAGTATTCATGATTTAGGAAATAGTAGTGTGGCGACAATACCAACACTTTTTGACCTCATTCTGCAAGGAGAATTAGAAAATCACGAAATCAAGAAAGGCGATATAATCATTTTTGCATCGGTTGGTGCAGGAATGAATGTCAATGCTTTTGTGTATCGCTATTAATTTTATTTGAAGCAATTTCCCGCTATCCGTTGCAATCTTTTGTGCCGAACCCCGGCACAAAAGGATTTTCACTACTATCGGGGCTAAAAAATCCATAATGTACGAAAAAACATTTCCCAATAAAAGATTCAAGCATACTTTAGAATTTTTACAAAAACACATTGCTACTTCCGAAACCATTTTCGATTTAGGTGTTCCCAATCCTTTTTCTAAAATAATGATTGAAAACGGATACACAGTAAAAAACACTACGGGCGAAGATATCGACAACAATCAAACCGCATTACAAAACGAAAGCTACACCGTTTTTACCGCTTTCGAAATCTTCGAACATTTATTGAATCCTTACACTATTTTGCAAAAGGTACAATGTGATAAATTGTTAATTTCAATTCCATTGCGCTTGTGGTTTTCGCCAGCATATCGCAGTAAAACCGATATGTGGGACAGACATTACCACGAATTTGAAGATTGGCAATTGGACTGGCTTTTGGAAAAAACAGGCTGGAAAATCATCGCAAGAGAGAAATTTACACATCCCGTAAAGAAAATTGGTTTTCGTCCACTATTGCGATTTTTTACACCAAGATATTATATTGTTTATGCAGAAAAAATTAAGTTTTAAGATTGCAGATTACCGATTTTTTGATTTATGATTTTTGGATAAAGCCTAAAGCGAATCTAAAATCTAAAAACTAAAATTCTTTAAATGAAATACTACATCGTCATTCCATCATACAACGAAGAAGCATTGATTGCTTTGACCCTGCAATCCTTGATTTCGCAAACAGTTTTACCATCAAAAATTGTAGTTGTTAACGACAATTCTACAGATAAAACGGCCGATGTGGTTTTAAATTTCGCCAAAGAGAATCCGTTTATTACATTAGTAAACAAAACTTCCGAAAACATACATTTGCCTGGAAGCAAAGTTATTCAAGCTTTTCAAAAAGGATTTGAAACCTTGGACGAAAATTATGATTTGATTGTAAAAATTGATGCCGATTTAATTTTTCCTTCCAATTATTTCGAAACTGTAATCAAACATTTTCAATCCGATGACCGAATTGGAATGGCTGGAGGATTTTGCTACATAGAAAAAAATGGCGATTGGATTCTGGAAAACCTAACAGATAAAGACCACATTCGTGGCGCATTAAAAGCATACAGAAAAGAAACATTCAAACAAATTGGAGGCTTAAAACCTGCAATGGGTTGGGACACTGTAGACGAATTACTCTGCAAATTCTACAATTGGAAAGTAGTTACCGACGAAAGTTTGCACGTAAAACACCTTAAACCAACGGGAGCAAATTACAATAAAACGGCTCGTTACAAACAAGGCGAAGCTTTTTACACTCTTGGCTATGGTTTTTGGATTACAGCAATTGCATCGGCAAAATTGGCGATGATGAAGAAAAAACCTTTGCTGTTTATCGATTACATTCAAGGTTTTTGGAAAGCTAAATCGGCCAAAAAACCAATGTTGATCAATCCAGAACAAGCAAAATTCATCAGAAAATACCGTTTACAGAAGATGAAGGAGAAATTGTTTTAATATTTCGTCTCCCAGAAATTAAAAACAAAATCTATAATTCCAACAAAATACAGTATTTTTGCATACCAACATTCTGGATTGAATTGTGGGAACTGTAACCTGAACACTCAACAAATGATGCTCCTTCGCTATTTATCCCAAATTGGAAAATACTTCTTGATGTGGAAAGAAATTTTCAGAAAACAAACCAAATGGTCTGTGATGAAAAATCTAATCTTCAAAGAAATTGATGAATTAATTATTGACTCTTTGGGTATTGTAGCTTTCATTTCTTTATTTGTTGGAGGTGTTGTAGCGATTCAAACGGCATTAAATTTGAATAATCCTTTAATACCAAAAAACCTTATAGGCTATGCCACCCGCGAATCTGTAATTTTAGAATTTTCACCTACTTTCATCTCGATAATTATGGCTGGAAAAATGGGTTCTTTTATTACGTCAAGTATAGGTTCTATGCGAGTTACAGAACAAATTGATGCTTTAGAAGTTATGGGGATCAACTCCTTAAATTACCTGGTTTTTCCCAAACTTATTGCCATACTCCTTTATCCATTTGTGATAGGAATTAGTATGTTTTTAGGTGTTTTTGGAGGTTATATTGCTGCTGTTTACGGAGGTTTTGGAACGAGTACAGATTTTATCGAGGGTTTACAAATCAATTTCGAACCTTTTCATGTGACTTATGCTTTTATTAAAACATTCATTTTCGGAATATTAGTCGCCTCAATCCCTGCGTTTCACGGCTATTATATGAAAGGTGGCGCTCTCGAAGTAGGAAAAGCCAGTACGGTTGCCTTTGTTTGGACTTCGGTTTTAATTATTTTGGTAAATTATATTCTAACTCAATTACTTTTAGCCTAATGATAGAAATAAAAAACATAGAAAAATCATTTGGTGATACCAAGATTCTTAAAGGAGTTTCTACGGTTTTCGAAACCGGAAAAACAAATCTAATTATTGGTCAAAGTGGTTCAGGAAAAACAGTTTTATTGAAATCATTACTCGGAATTCACACTCCTGAAGTTGGTACCATTTCATTTGATGGCAGAATTTATTCCGAACTTGATTCCGATGAAAAACGAGAATTGAGAACCGAAATCGGAATGCTTTTCCAAGGAGGTGCTTTGTTTGATTCGATGACAGTTTCCGAGAATGTGGGTTTTCCGTTAAAAATGTTTACTGATGACGACAAACATAAAATTCAAGAACGTGTCGATTTTGTACTCAAAAGAGTAGCTTTAATAAATGCGCATCATAAATTTCCCTCTGAGATTTCAGGTGGAATGCAAAAACGAGTTGCCATTGCTCGCGCTATCGTTAATAATCCTAAATATTTGTTTTGTGATGAACCCAATTCAGGTTTAGATCCCAACACAGCGACCTTGATAGACAATCTAATCAAAGAAATTACTGAAGAATACAACATCACAACAGTTATCAATACGCACGATATGAATTCTGTGATGGAAATTGGTGAGAAAATTGTCTTTCTCAAAAATGGTTTAAAAGAATGGGAAGGAACAAAATCAGAAATTTTCAGAACTGATAATGAAGCCGTTGTCGATTTCGTTTATTCCTCAAATTTATTCAAAAAAGTTAGAGAAGCTTATCTGAAAGACTAAATCAACTCTATGTTCAGAGAAAAAAAATGGCTTAATTTTTTAAGCCATTTACTATTCCTTTTATTTCTTGTTCTTTGCTTTTTGGATAAATCAACAAAACGTTGTCTTTATCTACAATTATAAAATCTTCCAAACCGTCAATAATAACGAGTTTGTCTTTGGATGTACTGATAATATTACTCGAAGAATTTTTTAATAAAACGGTTGCATTCACCACTGCATTATTATTTTCGTCTTTATCTAATTTTTCGTGCAATGAACCCCAAGTTCCTAAGTCATTCCAATCGAAAGTAGCAGGAAGAACATAGACGTTTTTGGCGCTTTCCATCACAGCATAATCAATAGAAACATTTTCGGATAAGGCGTAATTTTCTTCGATAAATGATTTTTCGGCAGCAGTATTGTAGCTTTCCAAACCTTTAAGAAACAATTCGTTCATTTGCGGTTGAAACTTTTCGAAAGCTTCGGTAATCGATTTGGCACTCCAAATAAAAATTCCACCATTCCACAAGAAATTACCGCTTTTCAAAAATGATTTTGCCGTTTCATAATCTGGTTTTTCACGAAATTGTGACACTTTTTTAATTGGATTTGCATCAGTTTTATCATATTCAATATAACCAAAACCTGTGTTTGGAAATGTAGGTTGAATTCCTAGTGTCATCAACGCATTTTCTTTGGAACAAAAATCGAAACATTGCTGTAAGTTAGCTGAAAAAGTATCTTCGTCTTCTATCCAATGGTCGCTTGGTGCCACCACCATAACGGCATCAGGATTTTGTTTTTGAATTTTAAGAGAGGCATATAAAATACACGGAGCTGTATTTCGCATTGCTGGTTCAAGCAAAACTTGTTCTTGTTTCACCATGGGCAACTGCTCTAAAACAATCGAATTGTATCGCTCATTTGTTAAAATCAAAATATTTTCTACTGGAATTAATTTCGATAATCTGCTGAAAGTTTTTTGAATTAAAGTATCTCCAGCACCCAACATATCATGAAATTGTTTTGGAAATTCTGCTGTACTTACTGGCCAAAAACGGGAACCAACTCCACCGGCCATCAATATTGCGTAATAATTTTTGTTCATCTTATCTCTTTATTTAATAAATATCAATCTTATGGATGCAAATGTATTTATTAAAATCTAAATCAAAGCATCAAAAACACAATTGACTTTGGTCTTTCGTTGAAACGTCGTTTTTTAACGTTTAACTAACATTAACTTGGTAATAATTCCACCTCAGCATTTGGATTAAAAAGATAAGTTCTCCCTGAGCTTACCTCTAAACATTCATATCGTTTGGTTCTTAAAGCACCTTTTTTAAAGATTTTTCCGTTGTGAATTCTAAAAATACTACCGTAAGGAATTTCGAAAATATGGTTTTTATCGTTTTGAACATCAAACTGTTTGAGTGCCAGTGATAAAGTGGCATCGGTATCGCTACTTGCGGATGGATTTTTGAAATGGCGAGCCAAAAGTGGTAGTAAATTATTGGGGAAAATTTCCGGACGAATAAAAGGAATCATTAACCTTTGAAATGAATATTTCCACTCATTGCCGTGTGGTTTTATATTTCTCCCAAATTTTTCGAAAGCTACTAAATGCGAAATTTCGTGAATCAGCGTAATCAAAAATTTGTATTTATTCAGACTGGCATTGACCGTAATTTCGTGTTTTCCGCTCAATCCTTTTCGATAATCACCGTGACGAGTCACCCGTTCATTCACAATTTTGAGATGCACTTGATTAGCGACAATCAGTTCAAAAACTGGTTTTACGGCGTGTTCCGGGATATATTTTGATAAGGTTTCACTCATTTATAAAAATCCCTCGACTGCGCTCGGGAAGACAAAAATTAATTAAATTACGGATTCGTAGATGAAACTTGAAGCACTTTTCCATTGTAATATTTGTTTCCAGTCAAGGCAAAATCAAAAATATAATTGGCCATTTCTTGTGCTGAAATTGGGGCTTCATAACCGGGAAATGCTTCTTGCAACATTTCGGTTTGAACGGCTCCAAGAGCCAAAACATTAAACGAAATTCCTTTTTCCTTGTATTCTTCTGCCAATAATTCCGACAAGGTAATAACGGCTCCTTTACTCGAACTATAAGCTGCAAGTCCAGCAAATTTAAGACTTCCTTGAATGCCTCCCATCGAACTTATGGTGACTACGTGACTTCCTTTTTGCAAATACGGAATACAAACCCGAGTCAAATTGGCCACTCCAAAAACATTAACTTTATAAATGTTTTCGAAATCATTTTGGGATAAGGTTTCAAATGGTTTGCAGATTAAACTTCCTGCGTTATGAATTATTATATCCACATTTTTCCAAGAATTCGAAAGAAAATTTTCTACTTTGTGCATTTCTTTTTCATCGGATAAATCGATGGAAAGGCAAGTTATATTTTGGTTTTCGATAAGTGCTTGAGGTGTTTTTCTGGAAATGGCCAAAACATTATGACCGGCATTAGCAAACTGTAAAGCCAGTTCGTAACCAATTCCTCTTGAAGTTCCTGTGATGATGATGTTTTTCATTTAGCGAAAATAAGCAAAATCTTTAAAAAAAGTAGTTTTTAAGACAAGTGTCTTCTTTTAATTTCAATTTGTATAGAAACATTCCTCCTCCCGAGTTTAGGCCTTTTTTTATCTAAAATATTTCTTATGCACTTTATATGCCTGAAAAATGGCAAGCACTACAAAAAACAAAGGAATAAATATCGGCATAATATATTTTGATAAGGATACTGTGGTTTGAGACAAAGAATCCAACAAAAGTATAGCCACCAGCATCCCAAAAAAAGTTCCTACTAACGTTCCTAAAATATAATAAAATTTAAGTTTCTTGAATAATGAAATAGATTTGGCATTTAACAAATACAAATTCCATCCCAACCAAAATGGGATTTGAAGAAAATTCAATCCACACAAAACCATTCCAATAAGAAAAGGCGAATACTGAACATAATCCTCCAAATAATTATGCTCTTCAGTAGTTTGAGTTGAGTTTGCATAAAATAAATAAGCTAACAACAGAAAGAAAAACACGGCAAAAAAATCAATAATCTTCATTAATTTTTTATTTTCAGCCAACTGATTTGCAAAAATGACGGTAAAATAAATAACAATTGCTTCGACTACTATTACTCCTAATAGATACGGAACTAAGGCATTCATCTCTGATTTAGAATAAATTTCTACCCCAATAATATTCAAATAGCCCAGAGGCATTGAACCTAGAAAGCTTACTAAAAACCCTGCGAAAATATTTTTTAGCGACTTCATTTGTCTAAAAATTAACAATCTTATTACTTTGTTCCAAATGCATTTTATACTCCTTCATCCCTTGTTTATGAGTCAAATATGGAATTCCATTTTTGTGGTTTTGCACGCTTATTTCATACATATATCTAATGTGTTTTGCCAGTTCGCCCCAAGCAAAAAACAAAGAATGTTTGGGGTCGTAAATGTGTGTTGGTTCACTCGCCGCTCCATTTAACTCAACGATTGAAAAATTCAACCCGTTTTCTAAATCTTCCCAATTCTTGTACATAATATCCAATCTTCCGAAATAAAAACCTGGAATTTGCAAACACATTTCGTTGATGGTTTCGGTCAATTTTGGACTAATCCATTGGCTGCCATCAATAAATTTTGCCCCACGAGCGTGATTGCCGTAGGGAACTAAATTGAGTTGTTCGCCTTTTGGTAAAACGTTCAATAATGTATTTCCATATTCTTTTTTTAATACTTTCAATTGTAATTCGTACCGTGGATTTCTTTTAATTAATTCTTCGGAAGTCGAAACACCATCACCTGTAATAATCAAAAATTCTTTAGAAACAATACCCGTTATTCGGCCCATTTTATCATTGGGATAGCGCACATAAAAAATGCCTACTTCATTTTCGAAAGGAATTAAATCTTGAACCAAATAATCAAAATTGGCTTTGCGATTGTAAAGTTCCAGTTCATCTGAATTATGAATTTTTTTTACGGCAGAACCTCGCAATCCCACATCTGGTTTGGCAATGAATGGATATTTAATACCAGATTCCTGAATAGTTTGAAGAATATCTTTTAATGGAGTTCTTTCAAGAATCAACTCGGTTGTTGGGAAATACCGTTGCGGAATAAGGTTGTAAATGGCTTTTTTGGATTCCATAATAAAGCCGCCATTTTTTATCGTTGGATTCGACGCATTAAAAAAAAACAGCGATTTTGCTTTGATAGCGTAAAAAATCCATTGAAAATAAATAGGAATATAAACCATTTGAAACGGCCAATATTCCCAATGAAATAGTTTGTGAAGGAAAAGTTTCAACTTGTTTTGGCTTAAATTATAATGAATGTGGTTTCGAAATCTTTATTGGCAATCAAATCATAATGCAAAATAGCGACTTTATTCCTTTCAATCACAGATTGGGTAATACTCAGCGTTTTTAATTCGTCATTCCTATTGATAATCAAGCCATTTTCTGAATTGTCTTTTTCTGTATTTCGATGAAAATGAAGTATGTCGGTTTCGGAAAATTTAATTTTTGAATCCAAAAAAGTAAAAAACCAATCGGAGCGTTTTCTTCTAATTTCAGGTGAATACAAAGTTACCGACGACCAAATGTGATTTTTTTCTAGATCTAAAAGAGTACTTTCTTTACTGGCTCCGTTCCATCGCAATTGGAAAAGTTCCTTATTTTGAAATAAAATTAAAGTAAACGGTTCGATATTTTCCAAATCTATTGTTGTCCAAGAATCCTTTGGCGAGAAGCTGCTAATCATATCTAAAGCTATCAAACCTCGACTTTTCCGATACGGAAGTTGAACTTTGTGTTTGACACTTGCCCCGTTTAACAAAACCAAAACCGTTCCGTTTTCGTCAACTGCAAACCATGTTCCACCTGCTTTTGGGTCTTTGGGGAAAATAATATTTTTATTGTTTATGGTATATTTTCGGGGTTCAATTGCATTGGGGCGAAGAACTTTTTCATCTCGATTTGAAGTAATGATGATCTTACCATTAGCGACAGCAAAACTTACTGTACACATTGCTTTCTGTATTCGAGGGTAGAGCGTGCCACGCCAAAATTTTCATCAACAGAAATTGTATCATATTGAAAAACAGCCACTTTAATTAAGGCTTGATGATGAATACAATGCTCAAAATTATAAAGCAATTCTCTAAAATAATTACTTTCAGTTCTAATTTCGTTATTCTCAATCTGTTGATAGAGAACAATATTTTTATTTATTTTGTCTAAATTTTGCTGTATTTCGATAATTTTCTGAATGGCAAAATCGGTATCGGTTTGGATTACAACATTTCTTGGCCTACTATCATAATTAATAATTCCTGAATCATATTGATTTTCCAGACATTGAAACAACTCGATAATATGTCTGGCATGCTCACCAATGCTTGCATTGCCTAACTGCAAACAAGGTTTGGAATATTCTGAATTGGACAACTGCTTGAGTAAAGCAATCAACTCATCGAGATTATTTTTGATGGATGACAATAACATAATTAAAATTTAAATTTCAATAAACCTGATATTTGATGTCTGTTTTGAAAAACTAGGATTGTGCAACAAAGAAAAGTAATTATTGCCAAAATAAATAGCGTTCCTCCATCATTTTGCACTTCAATTCCCAAAACAAAAAGATGTGAGAATATCGCCCCAATCATTAAACCAGAACCCAGTATCGCTCCAAGAAGAGTAGTTCGAGGTATTAAAAGTAGTATCGCAGCAATCAGTTCTACTATTCCCGAACCAATACGGCCAAAGGGTTCTATTCCTAAAGTGGTGAAAATATAGATACTTTCCTCTGCTCCAGAAAATTTAAAATATAAGGTTTGCAATAAAATTACTGCTGCTACTATTCGGATAATCCAAGTTAGTATTTTCATAATTTATTTTAAAAATTTCATCCAATTGATTTCTGCCTTTCTCTTCAAATTCACTTCGTCTTTATTCCAACTTTTTAGTGTGTTGCTAAAATATGCATTGTAAAATAAATACAGTTTTCCGTCTAAAATTTTAAAAGTCTCGGGGTTAATTTCCACTTTTTCGCCAGAACTTCCCATCGCATAAGCACACCAACCCCCGAATTGCGGTTCGTAATTTGTAGGTTTTTTCAAATAAGCTTCTCTATTTGAAACCGAAGCAAAACAGTAAACTACTCCTTCGAAAGTTGCTGTAATTTCTTTCTTCCCTTTTGCTGGTTTTCCTTTAAAATAAGCCACTGGATCATATCCCTGAATGGCGATTTTATTTTCTAAATTGAATTCGGCAGTTCTTTTGGAAGCGGTTTGACCAAAGGTTGTTATGGTAATTAATCCAACAAATAGAATTAAAATTTTTGTTTTCATCTTGATTATTTTTATAATATCTAATTTGATATTGCAAATGTAAATCAAGTCAAAGTAGTTAATTGTCAGATAGTTTACACTTCGATGAAAATTAATCTAAAATATAGAAATATCGGGTATAATAATTTCTTTTCTACCATAATGCATAAAGCCATTTTCTTCCATTTCGTTTAGCAATAAAGTAGCTGTTTGTCTCGAAGTGCAAATAATTTGGGCAATATCATTTTGAGTGAGGTAGTTTTCCAATATTACTTTATTTTCAGTTCTTTTTCCTTCTTTTTCGGCCCAATCTTTTAGAAATTGATACAATCTTGTTTTAGCATCTTTAGAAATTAAGTTGGCATAACTGTTTCTGATCCGCTTCATCTTTAAGCCCACAAATTTGGTATAAGACAAAGCTAGGTTTGGATTTTGCAACAATAAATTTTCAAAATCCGACATCAAAAAACTACAAATCGCTACATCATTTGATAGTACTTTTGCATATTCATTAGACTGATTGTCTTTTTCCAATGTCAATTCGCCAAATAAATCTCCTTTCTGGAGAATCTCTTTTATGGTTTCATTTCCCTCTTCATCAACGGTCACAATTTTGATATTCCCTTTTTTAAGTAGAAATATTCTTGGCAAATCCGAAGTAGAGAAATAAATAATTTCGCCTTTATTTGCTTTTTTAAAACCTGTAATAATACATAATTGCTTGATTTGTAACATGCTTAATGTCCAAAACAATTTGTGATCACGCAAATACCAATATTTTAAATCTTCGTACATAAGATTGAATCTAATAATGTAAAAGTATGTAAAAAAAAGAAATCAAAAACCCTGTTAGAATTTACAACACTAACAGGGTTTCGTTATGTTACGCTATTTTCTCTTTATCCAGCAATAATACTTCTGGAAATTACAATTTTCTGTATTTCTGATGTGCCTTCATAGATTTGGGTAATTTTGGCATCGCGCATCATTCGTTCCACGTGATATTCTCTTACATAACCGTTTCCACCGTGAATTTGAACTGCTTCAACAGTCGTATCCATTGCGGTTTGCGAAGCAAAAAGCTTTGCCATTGCGCCACTAATATCGTAATTATTATGATTGTCTTTGTCCCAAGCTGCTTTCAAACAAAGATAACGAGCTGCTTCAATATTGACGAACATGTCTGCCAATTTAAAAGCAATAGCTTGATGATTGCAAATTTCTGTACCAAAAGCTTTGCGTTCTTTTGAATATTTCAATGCCAATTCATAAGCTCCTGAAGCGATTCCTAATGCTTGAGAAGCAATTCCAATTCTTCCGCCAGCCAAGGTTTTCATCGCAAATTTGAACCCGAAACCATCTTCGCCAATTCTGTTTTCTTTTGGAACTTTCACATCATTGAACATCAACGAATGCGTGTCAGAACCACGGATTCCCATTTTGTGTTCTTTTGGACCAACAGAAAAACCGGGCATATCTTTGGTCATAATCAAGGCATTAATCCCTTTACTTCTTTTTTCGACATCGGTTTGTGCAATGACAATATAAAACGAAGCCGTATTTCCATTTGTAATCCAGTTTTTTGTTCCGTTTACAAGGTAATGGTCGCCCATATCAATTGCTGTTGTTTTTTGCGAAGTCGCATCGCTGCCAGCTTCAGGTTCACTCAAACAAAAAGCACCGTGAATTTGGCCTGAAGCCAATTGTGGCAACCATTGTTGTTTTTGTTCTTCGGTTCCAAAAGCCTGTAATCCCCAACAAACAAGGGAATTATTGACAGACATAACCACCGAAGCTGATGCATCAACTTTAGATATTTCTTCCATTGCCAATACATACGAAATCGTATCGAGTCCACTTCCACCGTATTTTGGATCTACCATCATTCCCATAAATCCAAGTTCTCCCATTTTTTTGATTTGGTCAGCGGGAAAAATTTGATTTTCATCTCTTTCAATTACACCAGCCAAAAGTTCATTTTGGGCAAAATCTCTGGCAGCTTGTTGCACCATTAATTGTTCTTCGGTTAGATTAAAGTCCATAATTATATAAAATAAATGTTGTTTTTTGTTATAAAAATATAGCCAAAGATAATTTTTTATACTGAACTTTTCAATTTAGATGCGTAAATTTGGCTAATGAAAAAAAATAACTACAACGTTATCGGAGTTATGTCAGGAACCTCATTGGATGGCATTGATTTATCTCATATTAAATTCCATTTAAACGACTCAAAATGGACTTTTGAAATTCTTGAAAGTGAAACTATTGGCTACAGCCAAAGTTGGATTAATCAACTCAAATCAGCAGTTGACTATTCTGAAACTGATCTCGAAAAACTGAATACAGCATACACCAAACTTCTCGCTAACATCATTTCTGATTTTATCCAAAAACATAAAATTGAAAACCTCGATGCAGTTTGTTCTCACGGTCACACTATTTTGCATCAACCGCAAAATGGATTCACGTTACAAATTGGCAATTTGCCAGAAATTTCGAATTTGACGAATCAAACTGTGGTTTGTGATTTCAGGGTTCAAGATGTAGAATTGGGAGGTCAAGGTGCTCCGCTAGTTCCAATTGGCGACCGAATTTTATTTTCGGAATACGATTATTGCTTGAATTTAGGAGGATTTTCGAATGTATCTTTTGAACAAAATGGAGAAAGAATTGCTTTCGATATTTCGCCTATAAACACCGTTTTGAATTATTATGCCAATCAATTGGGATTGAATTATGACGATAAAGGACAGCTTTCCAGAACTGGAAATGTCAATATCAATTTGTTGAACGAATTAAACGCATTGGAATATTACCAACAAAAATATCCGAAATCATTGGGTTTTGAATTTGTAAAAGGAACTATTTTACCATTAATCGAAAAACACGAAATTCCTGTTGAAGACAAATTAAGAACCTTTACAGAGCACATTGCTTTTCAAACGGCATTGGCTTTGCCAAATAAAAAAGGTCGGATATTAATTACTGGCGGAGGTGCTTATAATGATTTTATCATCGAACGGATTCAATACAATTTACCGAAAATGAAAATTATAATTCCGTCATCAAAAATTTTGGAATACAAGGAAGCTTTAATTTTTGCTTTGCTTGGCGTTTTGAAATTGCGAAATGAAATCAATGTTTTAAGTAGCGTAACGGGAGCAAAAATGGATCATAGTTCGGGATTAATCTATTTTTAAAAATAAAAAAATGCTTAAAAAAAATCGTGTTATTTCAACAAAATTATTCAAAGAATTTTTTGAAAGCGAAAAATCAGGAGGTCTCATTTTGATAGGCTGTACACTAATTTCATTGGCTTTGGCAAATTCTTCTTTTAGCTCCACCTACTTACATTTTTGGCACACTGAACTTGCTGGACAAAACATCGAATATTGGATTAACGATGGATTGATGACCATTTTCTTTTTATTAATTGGCTTAGAATTAGAAAGAGAAGTGTATCAAGGAGAACTTTCAGATATCAAAAATGCTCTACTTCCCATTTTTGGAGCGTTAGGTGGAATGCTCGTGCCTGCATCTATCTATTTATACTATAATTATGGTACTTCGACGCAAGCTGGAGCAGGAATCCCAATGGCAACCGACATCGCTTTTGCACTAGGAATCTTGTCATTGTTAGGCAATAGAGTTCCTGTTTCTTTAAAAATATTCTTAACAGCACTGGCAGTTATTGATGATTTGGGAGCCATATTAGTAATAGCATTATTTTACACTAAAACTATTTTCTGGACAAACCTCTCTATTGCAATGGGTATTTTTGTGGTATTGCTAATTTTAAACCGCCTCAAAGTAAGAAACCTAATTCCTTATTTAACTTTAGGTGTTGCTATGTGGTATTTTATGCTTAATTCTGGAGTTCACGCAACAATTACTGGGGTTTTAGTCGCCTTTGCTATCCCTTTTGGAAATGGGGACAAAAAATCAACTTCCATCATTTTGCAACATTTTTTACACAAACCCGTAGCCTTTTTCATTCTTCCAATTTTTGCATTAGTCAATACTGCTATTATACTGGATTTGGAAATGAAAGAAATCATAACCCAACATTACAGCATTGGAATTGCATTGGGTCTTATAGCAGGAAAACCTATTGGTATTTTTATGTTGAGTTTAATTGCTGTAAAATTAGGAATTTGCAAACTCCCACATGACCTTAATTGGCCTTCCCTTTTTGGAGTTGGATTCTTGGGCGGAATTGGTTTTACAATGTCTATTTTCGTAACCCTATTAGCTTTTGACGACAAAACCATTATCAATCACGCAAAAATTATAATTCTGCTTTCTTCTACAATAGCTGGAATTATTGGATTTGTAGGTTTAAAATTAATGCTAAAAACAAAACGATAAGATTTTATCTGTAATTTATTCAACCATTTTCTAATTTTTAAATTTGAACAAAAACCAACAATTTTTGTAATATATTAGCGTTTCAAAAACAAAGACAATTTTATATGAGTATACTGCTTCAAACAGATAGTTTATCTGTTGCAAAAGAAACAATGGCCAACACAGTGCCAGTAGAAAAAACATTATCTATCATCGAACTTTTAACTAGTGGAGGATTAGGAGGACAGCTTATAATGATTGCCCTATTTCTAATGTTTTTCGTTGCGCTTTATTTGTATTTTGAGCGCTTAATGGCAATTAAAAAAGCGTCACAAATAGACATTAATTTCATGAATCAAATTCGTGAAAATATTCGTAATGGACGTATTGACAATGCAAAAATGCTTTGTGCTAAAACTTCATCCCCTGTTGCACGCTTAATCGAAAAAGGAATTTCACGCATTGGAAAACCACTTAACGACATCAATATTGCTATAGAAAACGCAGGTAAATTAGAAATTTACAAATTAGAAAAAAACGTAAGTATGCTTGCTACTATTTCTGGAGCTGGACCAATGACTGGATTTCTCGGAACTGTTGTCGGTATGATTATGGCATTTCATAAAATGGCAAGCTCAGGAGGACAAATTGAAGTAGGGGCACTTTCAGAGGGAATTTATACCGCGATGACAACTACTGTTGTTGGTCTTATTGTGGGAATTATTGCGTATGTTGGTTACAATCACTTGGTAGTGAAAACGGACAAAGTCGTTCACATGATGGAAGCCAATGCAGTTGATTTTCTTGATTTATTAAACGACCCAGCATAAATTATGAACCTAAGAGGAAGAAATAAAGTTAGTCCCGAATTCAATATGTCATCTATGACTGATATTGTATTCTTGCTATTGATATTTTTCATGCTGACATCGACAATGGTTACGACTAATGCTTTGGATTTAGTTTTACCAAAAGCAAAAGGCAAAACCGATAGCAACAAAAATATTGCTGTGAGCATTGATAAAGAATTACAATTTTATATTGACAAAGAAAAAATCTCCGAAACCGAATTGGAACCCAAACTACTATCCATTTTTGGAGCAGACAAAACCAAAGCTATCATTTTGAGAGCCGAAGAAGGCGTTCCAATCGAAAAAGCAGTAAGTGTTTTGGATATTGCCAATCGCAATCAAATAAAAGTAGTTTTAGCCGTTAGACCCAAATAATTCTGCGTAAACTCGCCAGAACTATTCCTTATGAAATATATAGAAACAGAAGAAGAAAAAAAATCATTTGTCATTACAAGCGTCTTGTTTGTGATCATGTTTTTGCTGTTTTTCTTTTTGGGATTGAAATCTTTAGATCCGCCACCGGAAAATGGTATAGCAATTAATTTTGGAACTTCGGATGTTGGCTCTGGCGACATTCAACCAACTGAAGCGATACAATCAGCACCAAAACCTATGACTTCAAAACCATCGGCAGCAAGTGAAGACGAAGTAATGTCACAAGATATTGAAGATGCAGTGGTAATGAAAGAAACCAAAAAAGAAAAACCTACCAAAAGTACGGCAAAAGAAGAAGTCAAACCCAAAGCTGTCGAAAGTCCAAAACCTTCCAAAAGCACTTCTGATGCACTTTCCAGTTTATTGAATGGTCCAAAATCAGACGGAAAAGCAAGCGGAGGCGAAGGAAATGACAATTTAGCTGGAGACAAAGGAAATCCGAACGGCAGTCCTTATGCTAACAGTTACTACGGTTCTGGCAGTGGTAGCGGTGGCGGACGAGGTTGGGGATTGAATGGTCGAAAACTAAGTGCTACCGGAAAAGAGGTTCAAAAATGCAACGAATTTGGAACTGTTGTTGTTCAAATTACTGTCAATCGAAATGGAAATGTTATTGCGGCAAAATATACCAAAGGAACAACCAATACCGACCCTTGTTTGGTCGAACCAGCATTGGCCACGGCCAGAAAATACAAATGGCAACCCGATTCGAATGCCCCCGAAAGTCAAATCGGTTTTATAATTGTCAATTTTAAACAAAGCCAATAATCATAACTCAAAATAATAAAAACTCAAGTATCTTTGGGTTTTTATTATTTTATAGACGTTATGAACTACCAAGAAACCATCAACTGGATGTTTAATCAATTGCCAATGTACCAACTTCAAGGTGCATCGGCCTATAAAAAAGATTTGACCAACGCCTATTTACTAGCTAATCATCTTTGTAATCCAGAAAAAAACCTGAAATGTATTCACGTCGCAGGAACAAATGGCAAAGGATCTACATCGCATATGTTGGCATCAATACTACAAGAAGCGGGTTACACGGTGGGTTTATACACTTCACCTCATTTAAAAGATTACAAGGAGCGAATCAAAATTAACGGAGACGAAATTTCGGAAGATTTTGTTTGTGAATTCATCAACAAAAACAAAACTTTTTTTGAAGTTAATGACATGAGTTTCTTTGAAATGACGGTAGGTTTGGCATTTGATTATTTTGCCAAAGAAAAAGTTGACATTGCTATTATTGAAGTGGGAATGGGCGGACGATTAGACGCAACCAATATTATTAATCCACTAATTTCTGTAATTACTAATATTGGATTAGACCATACTCAATTTCTAGGAAACACACTTGAAGCTATTGCCTATGAAAAAGCGGGAATTATTAAACCCAATATTCCTGTTGTCATTGGTGAATATACATATGAAACCAAACCAGTCTTTGAAGCCAAAGCAAATGAAAATCATTCGGAAATTTATTTTGCATCAAATTTAATTCATCAAAACTTTATCTCAGATTTAATTGGTGATTACCAAATTCACAATAAAAAAACAGTTTTACAAACCATTTCAATTCTCAACTCCCAAAAAGAATTTAAAATTTCGGATGATCAGATTAAATCTGGATTGTTGAATGTTATAAAAAATACTGGGCTTGAAGGAAGGTGGCAACAATTGGGTACATTTCCAACAATAATTTGTGACACGGCACACAACAAAAATGGGTTAAAAATTGTAATGAATCAAATTCAAAAAGAAGAGTACGATACTTTACACATTGTTTTGGGTGTTGTAAATGACAAAGATTTGGAAGAAATTCTACCATTATTCCCTAAAGATGCTGTTTATTATTTCTGTAAACCCAATATTCCTCGCGGATTAAATGCTGAAATTCTACAAGATAAAGCGCTTCAATTTGGATTAAATGGAAAGACATACGATTCTGTTTCAGAATCTTACAAAAACGCATTACAAAACGCCAACAAGTCGGACTTTATATACATTGGCGGAAGTACTTTTGTAGTTGCAGAAATTTTATAGTTTTTCAATATTTTGCTTGTAAATGTAAAAAAGAGGTGTATATTTGCACTCGCAATAACGCAAGACATTGCAACCCAAAAGGGCGATTAGCTCAGCTGGTTCAGAGCACCTCGTTTACACCGAGGGGGTCGGGGGTTCGAACCCCTCATCGCCCACCAAGAAACTTCAACAGAAATGTTGGAGTTTTTTTATTTTTACAAATTATGGAATATATAGGATCAAGGGTGATCAAGTCCAAAACTCTTTGAAATAAAAAAACCCTATAAATCATAAAGACTCATAGGGTGTAATTTAATTGTGCTTTTATCTAGTACTACTTTATCTAAACTGCTTAGAATAAAAAATACAATTGTTTAATTTATTTACTTTCTTGAATATATTTCAAGATTTCATTACAAGCACTTTCAGGATTGAATCCGAATTTTTGATCCAAAACGCTTGCTGGTGCTGAATAACCAAAATGATCTAATCCAATCACTTTTCCGCTATCGCCAATTAATCCTTCTAAGTTTACAGGAAGTCCTGCAGTCAATCCGAAAACTAATTTTCCTTTTGGAATTACACTTTCTTGGTATTCTTTTGACTGTTGCTTGAACAAGCCTTCAGAAATAATGGAAGCTACATTTACTTTTAAATTGTTCTCTTTTTCTAAAATCGTCGCAGCATCAATAAGTGTTGCCACTTCTGAGCCGTTTGCGAATAAAGTTATATCAGCATTTGGGGTAGATTTTACTAAATAGCCTCCTTTTTTAGCTTCGGTAGCATCTTGATATCTAGAAGTTCCAATTGCAGGAATGTCTTTGATGTTTTGTCTAGAAAGAATCAAAGCTGTTGGTGTCGTTGTATTTTTTAACGCCATATCCCAAGCTACAGAAGTTTCGATAGCATCAGCAGGACGCAGTGCTAATAGACTTTGATGACCTGAATGATTTTTGATTTTTTCCATCAAACGCATTTGCGCTTCTTGCTCAATAGGTTGGTGTGTTGGTCCATCTTCACCTACTCTAAAGGAATCGTGAGTCAAGACATATTTTACTGGCAATTCTTGAATAGCAGCCAATCGGATAGCTGGTTTCATATAATCTGAGAATACAAAGAATGTAGCCACAACAGGAATCACACCTCCGTGAAGGGCGATTCCGTTGGCGATAGCAGTCATTGTTAACTCAGCAACACCAGCTTGTAAAAAAGCACCTTTGAAATTATTTTTTTGTAGAACAGTCGTTTTTTTCAAGAAACCATCTGTTTTATCACTGTTGGATAAATC
>Ga0209717_1000456_pt1 | contig 50063 bp, 47 predicted proteins | sample AD_UKC048_MetaG_FD_184418 | JGI IMG/M metagenome (GOLD analysis project Ga0209717, IMG submission 184418) | Active sludge microbial communities of municipal wastewater-treating anaerobic digesters from USA - AD_UKC048_MetaG (SPAdes) (version 2) | ecosystem: Engineered > Bioreactor > Anaerobic >...
CGGGTGGAACACCAGCGACACGCCGAGCGCCTCGAAGGGCGCACCCGCCAGCTCGGGCCGGTGCGCGGTGGCCGAGGGCGGCATGGCCTTGCCCTTGACGTGGCTGAAGTTGCAGCCGCCGCGTTCGAGCAGATTACCCTCCTCCACCAGGCGCGACAGGCCGTCGCCCTCGAGCCGGCTGCCCGGCTCGCGCGTCCAGCCGTCGCTGACGAAAGCTTTGCCGTCCTCCGCCTGCAGCGTGTCGATGATGCGCGACTGCAGGCCGAGCAGGTAGGTGCGAACGCTGGCAATGTCCATCATGGTTTGAGTCGGATGGGCGAAGCCTGCTGCGGGTGGCGGCCGACGCAGGCATCGAAGCCCTGCGCGATGGCGGCCATGTCCGCGGCAGCGTCGCCGCTGAGTTGCAGAAAGCGCCGGAAGTCGACCTCACGCCGCGCGTAGTCGAAGCGCACCAGCCCGAGCGGCACCTGCGCCGCCAGCGCCAGATGGTAGAAGCCGGAGCGCCAGCCCTCCACGTGGCGCCGCGTGCCTTCGGGCGCGAGGGCCAGCCAGAGAAAGTGGCCCTCGGCGCGCGCTGCCTTCATCGACTCGGCCATCGCGCCGACGATGCCGTGGTGGCTGCTGCGGTCCACCGGCACGCCGCCGAGCCAGCGCAGCCAGCGGCCGAACAGCGGCAGCTTGAAGAGAGCGTCCTTGCCCCAGAACGACACCGGGATGCCGATGCTCCACTTGGCGAGGATGCCGAGCGGGAAATCCCAGTTCGAGGTGTGCGGGTAGACGATCGCCACGCCCTGCGCCGCGGGCAGGCCGTCGAAGCGGACGCGCCAGCCGGCCAGCCGAAGCAGCGCGCGCGCCAGCACGCTGCCGCGCAACTGCACCGGACGCTCGTTCAGCTCGACGGCCGCGGTGATCATCTAGCGCTTGATGGCCCGAAAGCCGATGTCGCCGCGGTACTGCGCGCCGTCGAAGCGGATCGTGCGCAGCGCTTCGTACGCCCGTGACTGCGCCTGCTTGACGGAGTCGCCCAGCGCGGTGACGCACAGCACGCGCCCGCCGCTGACCGTGAGCTGACCCTTGTCCAGCGCCGTGCCGGCATGGAAGACCATCGCATCGCCTGCCTCGGCCGGCAGCCCGGTGACGGCGTCGCCCTTGCGCGGCGTGAGCGGGTAGCCGTGCGCGGCCATCACCACGCCGAGCGCGACGCGCCGGTCCCACTCGAGCTCGACCTGGTCGAGCGTTCCGGCAGTGGCATGCATCAGCACGTCGAACAGGTCGCTCTTCAGCCGCATCATGATCGGCTGCGTCTCCGGGTCGCCCATGCGGCAGTTGAATTCCACCGTGCGCGGCTGGCCCTGCGCATCGATCATCAGCCCGGCGTAGAGGAAGCCGGTGAACGGCAGGCCGTCGGCCGTCATGCCGGCCAGCGTGGGCAGGATGATCTCGTGCATCACGCGCGCATGCACGTTGGGCGTGACCACCGGCGCCGGCGAGTAGGCGCCCATGCCGCCGGTGTTGGGGCCCTGGTCGTGGTCGAGCAGGCGCTTGTGGTCCTGGCTAGTGGCCAGCGCCACCACGTTCTTGCCGTCGGCCAGCACGATGAAGCTGGCCTCCTCGCCCTCGAGGAAATCCTCGATCACCACCCGCGCGCCGCCCTGATTGTGCGTCACGCCGAGCTTGTTGTCGCCATCGTCACCCGCGAGCATCCAGTCGATCGCCTCGTGCGCCTCGGCCAGCGTGGTCGCGACCACCACGCCCTTGCCGGCCGCCAGACCATCGGCCTTGATGACGATGGGGGCGCCGCGCCGGTCGACGTAGGCATGCGCAGCGGCGGCATCGGAGAAGGTCTCGTAGGCCGCGGTCGGGATGCCGTGGCGCTTCATGAACTCCTTGGCGAAGGCCTTGGAGCTCTCCAGCTGCGCAGCCGCCTTGGTCGGCCCGAACACGCGCAGGCCGCGCGCGCGGAAGGTGTCGACCACGCCGCCGGCCAGCGGCGCCTCCGGGCCGACGACCGTCAGCACGATCTTCTCGGCGACGGCGAAGTCGGCCAGCGCGTCGTGGTCGGTGATCGCCACGTTGTGCAGCCGCTTGTCGAGCGCGGTGCCGCCGTTGCCCGGCGCGACGTAGACCGTCTGCACCTTGGGCGATTGCACCAGCTTCCAGGCCAGCGCGTGTTCGCGGCCGCCGCCGCCGATCACCAGGACTTTCATTCGGCGATCTCGGCGTTGTGATAGACGTCCTGCACGTCGTCGAGATCCTCGATGACGTCGAGCAGCTTCTGCATGCGCTGCGCGTCGTCGCCGGCCAGCGGGATGCTGTTCTCGGCGCGCATCGTCACCTCGGCGATCTCGGGCTTCAGGCCGGCGGCTTCGAGCGCTGCCTTCACCGCCTCGAAATCGGGCGGCGCGCACAGCACCTCGATAGCGCCGTCCTCGCCGGTGACCACGTCCTCGGCGCCGGCTTCGAGGGCGACTTCCATCACCTTGTCCTCGCTGGTGCCGGGAGCGAACACGAACTGCCCGCAGTGCTTGAACTGGAAGGCCACCGAGCCCTCGGTGCCGAGGTTGCCGCCGTACTTGCTGAAGGCGTGGCGCACCTCGGCCACCGTGCGCACGCGGTTGTCGGTCATGCAGTCGACGATGATCGCCGCGCCGCCGATGCCGTAGCCCTCGTAGCGGATCTCCTCGTAGCTCACGCCCTCGAGGTTGCCGGTGGCCTTGTCGATGTTCTTCTTGATCGTGTCGGCGGGCATGTTGGCCGCCTTCGCCTTGTCCACCGCCAGGCGCAGGCGCGGGTTCATGGCCATGTCGCTGCCGCCCTGGCGGGCCGCGACCATGATTTCACGAATGATGCGGGTCCAGACCTTGCCGCGCTTTTCGTCCTGGCGGCCCTTGCGATGCTGGATGTTGGCCCACTTGGAATGACCGGCCATAAGTGTTGAGTCCTCGCTCCTGTGCGGCAGCGCCGCTGCGTGGGCGGCTGGCCTGGATAGTTCGATAGACTGCGATTTTACGTGCCGCCCCAGAACAGCCCCTTTCGCAGGAGCCCGCGATGCCCGAACCGATCCTCGTTGCCCGCCACGGCGACATCGAATGCCACCTGCTGCCCGGCCTGGCCAACCGCCACGGCCTGATCACCGGCGCCACCGGCACCGGCAAGACGATCACGCTGCAGACGCTGGCCGAGAACTTCAGCAAGCTCGGCGTGCCGGTGTTCATGGCCGACGTGAAGGGCGACTTGACCGGCATCAGCCAGAAGGGTGCGCTGCCGCCCAAGGTGCAGGCGATCCTGAAGGAGCGCGGCCTGCCCGAGCCCGAGCCGACGGTCTGCCCGACCACGCTGTGGGACGTGTTCGGCGAGCAGGGCCACCCGGTGCGCGCCACCGTGTCCGACATGGGCCCGCTGCTGCTGGCGCGCATGCTGGCGCTCAACGAGACGCAGCAGGGCGTGCTGCAGCTGGTCTTCAAGATCGCCGACGACCATGGCCTGGCGCTGCTCGACCTGAAGGATCTGCGCGCCATGCTGCAGTACGTGGGCGACAACGCCAGCGAATTCCAGACCGACTACGGCAATGTCAGCGCCGCCAGCGTGGGCGCCATCCAGCGTGGCATCCTGCAGATCGACGAACAGGGCGGCGACAAGTTCTTCGGCGAGCCGATGCTCAACATCGCCGACTTCATGCAGTCCGACGGCGGCAAGGGGGTGATCAACATCCTCGCCGCCGACAAGCTGATGAACGCGCCGAGGCTGTACGCCACCTTCCTGCTGTGGATGCTGTCGGAGCTGTTCGAGCAACTGCCCGAGGTGGGCGATCTCGAGAAGCCCAAGCTGGTGTTCTTCTTCGACGAGGCGCACCTGTTGTTCAAGGAGGCGCCGACGGCGCTGGTCGAGCGCATCGAGCTGGTCGTGCGCCTGGTGCGCAGCAAGGGCGTGGGCGTGTATTTCGTGACGCAGAACCCGCTGGACATCCCGGACACCGTGCTCGCCCAGCTGGGCAACCGCGTTCAGCATGCCTTGCGCGCCTTCACGCCGCGTGACCAGAAGGCCGTCAAGGCCGCGGCGACGACGATGCGCGCCAACCCCAAGCTCGACATCGAGACGGCGATCACCGAGCTGGCGGTGGGCGAGGCGCTGGTCAGCTTCCTCGACGCCAAGGGCCGGCCGAGCGTCACCGAGCGCGTCTTCGTGATCCCGCCGGGCAGCCAGATCGGCCCGATCACGCCCGAGCAGCGCAAGGCGCTGATCGCCGGCTCGCTGGTGGCCGGTGTCTACGAGAAGACGGTCGACCGCGAATCGGCCTACGAGAAGCTCAAGGGCCGCGCCGCGCAAAGCGCCGACGTCGCGAACGACATGGCCAGCGAGGCCGAGAGCGCCGTCAAGGCGAGCAAGCCCCTGCCCGGCCAGGCCAGCCGGCAGGCGCCACAGGCCGACGAAGGCGGGGGCATGCTCGGCGGCCTGAAGGACGTGCTGTTCGGCTCCACCGGCCCGCGCGGTGGCAAGCGCGAAGGGCTGGCCGAATCGGCCGCACGGTCGGCCATGCGCAGCGTGGGTTCGGCGGTCGGCCGCGAGATCATCCGCGGCGTGCTCGGCGGGATTCTCGGCGGCGGCTCGCGGCGCCGCTGAGTTCGCCGATCACGGCACCGCGGAGGCCTTGAAGGCGGGCCGGGCCAGGATGCGCGCCACGTTGTCGACGCGGCTCACCACGCCGCCGGCGACGTAGCTGCTCGGCGTGTCGGGCTCCAGCGCCGCCACGGCCAGGTAGGCCAGCGGCTGGTCCAGCGGCACGTACCAGCTGCCCGGCGACACGTCGACCAGAGCCGGCACGGCCTCCACCTGCACCAGCAAGACACCTCCGGCGTCGGCCATCCCGGGCGGGCCATCCGAAGCGGGCACGGTGGCGCGCGACGTCTCGCGGTAGGTCTCGCCGCGCACGACCCCGTTGGCATCGACGCGCTGCACCGACAGACCGAGTGCGCGCAGGCGCAGCATGGCCTCGCGCTCGCCGGCAGCCAGCCAGTAGCCGCAGGGCCGCGCGCGCGACTTCAGCACCTGCAGCTGCAGCGACGAATCCCAGGCCACCGAGACCGACTTGTCGGCACCGGTCAGCGGGTCGAGCAGGCGCAGCGGGTATTCGCTCGGTGTGGCTGCCGCTTCGACGACGACCTCGCCCTGGCAGGCCAGCCGGCTGACTTCGCTGTCGACGAAGCGGCGCAGCTTGACGAGGTCGTCGGCACGTGCTGCGGCACTCTGCAGCACGCTCGTCATCGCCACCACCTGCGTGTGCACGCGGCGCGCGAAATGCGCCCGGCCGAGGCCGACCCCGCGTGACTCGATCAGCAGGCTCACCGCATGGCGCAGGCCGCTCACGTTGCGGCCCATGTCGGGGCGCGTGCCCCCCATGGCCACGCGCCGATCGTCGGCCGCGCCCGACAGCGTGTGGTACCAGTCGCTGCTCAATCCCTCGCGCTGCAGGCTGGCCAGCAGAGGCTGGCGGAACCATTCTTCGGCTGCCCGCGTCACGAACTCGTGGACGTTACCGGCAGTGGCGTACTGCAGCAGCACATCGGCCCGCGCAACGGCGCCGAACTTGTCGAGGTACAGGCCGGCCGCCGGGTACTCGTGCGCATCGGCGACAACCATCGGCTCGTAGTCGCGCATCAGGGCGGCCATCGCCTGCACCTCGGGCGTGCGCAGCAGCAGGTGGTCGCGGTTGGCGTCCAGGCCGCTGGCGGTGGCGCGCCGGCCCGCCTGCGCGCCGTCGGGGTTGGCGCGCGGCACGATCAGCACGTTGAGGCGGTCGAGCAGCGGCGCGAGCGGGCCCTGCGCCAGCTGCCGGGCCAGCACCAGCAGGGCTTCGCTGCCGGCCGGCTCGTCGCCATGCTGCTGGCCGATCAGCATCACCGTCGGCCGGGCGGTGCTGCGCAGGGCAGCGCTGGCGGCATCGCCCAGGCGCGTGAGCAGCAGCGCCTCGATCGGCTGGCCGCTCTGCGACAGGCCCGGCGAGAGCAGTTGCACGCGGGTCGGTGGCGGTGTCTCGCGAGCGAGCTCGCGCAGCATCGATTGCATCTCGGCGCTGCTCGTGAAAGCCTGCCGGCCGGCCGCGAACGCGGGAGTGGCGTAGCGCACCGGCGGGTCCGGGAAGCGCGCGGCCAGTGCCGGGGCTTCCGTGGATGCCGGCACCTCGATGGCGGCGGCAGGCGCGGTTGCCGGAGGCGCCGCAGGCTGAGCCGGCGGCGCCGACACAGGCCCCGCCGGACTCGGGCCGCCCAGGGGAGCGGGCACCTGGGAGGCCGGGCGCGACTGCACGGCCGTGCCGGCCGGCGGCGGGCTCGCGCAGGCCGCCAGCAAGGCGGCAGCAGCCAGTGCCCACGGCACAGGGGCGAATCCCCATCCGGGGCGTCGGAGCGTCGGCTGTGGCATCGGCATCGAGGAATGGGCTGGCACCGGGAGCGCGCACTATAGGCGACGGACCGGGGCCGAGGGTCGGCGCGGGAGCCGCGCGCACCGCACAATCGGGGCAAACCATTCTTCGATGCCCGTTCATGGCCATTCTCAAGACGACGCTCCTCGTCATCGTGCTGCTGGCGCTGGCCGTCGGCCTCGCGGCGCAACTCGGCCTGCTGCGCGGGCGCACTCCGAGCGACCTCGGCGCGCGCGACGGCCGCCTCAAGCCGCCATCGACGACGCCCAACAGCGTCAGCAGCCAGGCCGCGCTCTATCCCGACAATCCCCAGCGGGCTTATGCCGCCATCGCGCCCTTCTCCGCCAGCGAAGGCGGGCCGCAGACGCTGGAGCGCATCCGGCGCATCTGCGAGGGCATGCCAGGCGCCAAGGTGGCCAAGAGCGACCCTGGCTATCTGCACGTGCAGTTCGAGACCCGCTGGATGAAGTTCGTCGACGACACCGAGTTCTGGTTCGACCCGCGCGCCGGCTTGATCCACGTGCGCTCGGCGTCGCGCATGGGGAGGAATGACTTCGGCGTCAACCGCGCGCGTGTCGAGGCCATCCGCGCGCGCCTCGAGGCACGCTGAGGCGCCTCGGTTGGCGTCGCGAATCCGGCATCTCGCGCCCTGCAGCCACCGCCCGTCGCAGCTGTGGCGACGTCAGCCCTGGCCCGCGCCAGAATGCTGCCCATGACGCCTGCAGCCGACACCCTCGCTCCCTCGCCCTGGCGCAGCTTTGCCTGGCGCGGGCTGAAAGTGTTGGCGATCGGCATCGGCATCGCGCTGCTCTTCGCACTGGCGCAGCCGCACAAGCTGGGTGTCTCGATGGCCTATGCGGTGCCGATCACTTTCGGCTGCTGGTTCTTCATCGATGCCGGCCGCCTGCTCACCGCGCGCTGGCTGCAGCGCCGCGGCCCGATGGCGCACCCTCAGTGGCCAGGCTGGCCCTGGATGGCCGGGGTGCTGCTGGTCGGCACCGTGCTGGGCTACCAGGTCGGGCACACGGTCGGCAACCTCGTCACCGGCCACAACGCACCCGGCCTTCTCTTCGAAGGGCCGGTGCGTGCCGTGTCGCTGGTGGCGTTCTCGCTCGTACCCGGCGTCCTGGCCACCTACTTCTTCTATACGCGCAGCCGGCTCGCCACCATCGCGGCGCAAGCTCAGGAAGCGCAGCGCCATGCGGCCCAGGCGCAGCTGCGACTGCTGGAATCTCAGCTCGAGCCGCACATGCTCTTCAACACGCTGGCCAACCTGCGCGTGCTGATCGCGCTGGACCCGCCGCGCGCTCAGGCGATGCTCGACCAGCTGATCGCCTTCCTGCGGGCCACGCTGAATGCCTCGCGCGCCGGGCAGCATGCGCTGTCGGCCGAGTTCTCGCGAATCGCCGACTACCTGGCGCTGATGAAGGTGCGCATGGGTGAGCGGCTGCAGACACAGTTGAACTTGCCCGACGAGCTCGCCAGCCTGCCGGTGCCACCGCTGCTGCTGCAGCCGCTGGTGGAGAACAGCATCCGCCACGGGCTGGAGCCGAAGGTCGAGGGTGGGCGCATCGAGCTGGAGGCCTCGCGCGAAGGCGATGTGCTCGTGCTGCGCGTGCGCGACACCGGCTCGGGCCTGTCCGAACCGTCCGCCGACGGCACGCACTTCGGCCTGCAGCAGGTGCGCGAGCGCCTCGCCACGCTGTACGGTGAGCGCGCCGGCCTGCAACTGGAAGCCGCCGACGACGGTCGCGGCGGCACCCTCGCCACCATCCGCCTGCCCGTCACGAGATGAACACACCGACCGCCCTGATCGCCGAGGACGAAGCCCTGCTCGCCGCCCACCTGCAGGGGGAACTGGCGCGCCTGTGGCCCGACCTTCGGGTCGTCGCCAACGTGTCCCACGGTGCGGCGGCCGTCGAACAGTCGCTGGCGCTGCGGCCCGACATCGTTTTCCTCGACATCCGCATGCCTGGCATGGACGGGCTGGAAGCCGCTCAGGCGATCGGCGAAGACTGGCCGGAAGGCGAGGCGCCACCACTGCTGGTGTTCGTCACCGCCTACGACCAGTACGCCCTGCAGGCCTTCGAACAGGCCGCGGTCGACTACGTGCTCAAGCCCGTGCAGCCCGAGCGGCTGGCGCAGACCTGTGCGCGGCTGCGTGCGGCGCTGGAGCGCCGCAGCGAGCCGCAGGGCGGGGCCACGGTGGAGTCGGCGCTGTCGCAGCTCAGGGCGCTGCTCGGAGCGCCGGGTCTGGTGGGGGCCGTGGCCAGCCCGGCCGCCCGCCTGAACGTCATCCAGGCCGGCGTCGGTACGGCGATCCACATGGTGCCTGTGCAGGAGGTGCTGTACTTCGAAGCCGCCGACAAGTACGTTCGGGTGATCACGGCCGAGCGCGAGCACCTGATCCGTACTTCGCTGCGCGAACTGCTGCCACAACTGGACCCCGACCGCTTCTGGCAGGTGCACCGGGGCACCGTGGTGCGTTCCGATGCCATCGCCTCGGCACTGCGCGACGAGTCAGGCAAGCTGACCCTCGTGCTGCGCGGCCACGGCGACAAGCTGGTCGTCAGCCGCCTCTACGCGCACCGCTTCAAACCGATGTGAGCGCGTGGCGCCCAGGCCAAGGCGCTGCGAAGCTGGCCAGCATCGGCCTGAGGATGAGCCGCCGACGGTGCGCAATTGCACAGGCGCCACCCCTCGGCGGCTCAGTGCGCCAGATCGGTTTGCGCGAGCGCGATGCGCACCATCGCGGCCATGGTCTGCTGGAGATCGCGGCCCGGGCCGGCCAGGCGGGCGGCTGCGTCGTCGAAGCCATCGTCGCCTCGATCGAGCCGGGGCGACGGCTCGGCGGCCGAGCGGGTGTCGCGCGGGCGGTAGGGCCAGACCACTGCCGGGGAGGGGGTGTGGCGGTTCATGCGGCGCTCGAGGTGCTTGCCGCGCGCGCGATGGCAGGCGGATTGAAAACCATCAGCGCGGTGACGGCCAGGGTGGCCAGCATCACCACGCCCACCAGGCCCACCGCGAACTGGCGGCGGCGACGGGCCTTGGACTCGGCCACGTACGATTCGTAGTGCTTCATGCAGGGACTCCTTCGCAGTCATCGGTGCGGAATGCACCGATGCAGCAAATCTAGGGGAGCCCCGCCGAGCGCGCATCGCTCGTTGGGGGGACGGGCCTAGAGAGGCCCGTCCAATCCGTCAGTGGCTGTACTTGCGGTTGTCGCTGCGGTCGTCACGCCGATCCTGGCGGCGGTCATCGCGGCGGTCGTAGCGATCGGGCACGCCGTCGCGATCGCGGTCGCCGTAGCCGCGGTTGTCGTAGCGGTCCCAGCGGTTCGGCACGCCGTCGTGGTCGCGGTCGCCCCAACCCGGGCCACGGCCGTGGTAGCCGTAGCCGATGGGCACCGGGCGGCTCACCACCACCGGGGCCGGGTAGACCACGCGCGGCGCCGGGCGATAGACCACGGGAGGCGGCGAATAGACCACCGGCGGCGGCGAGTACACGGGAACGGGCGCGTAGATCGGCGCCGGGGCGTAGACCGGACCGTTGGAGATCACCGTACCGATCGGAGGCGCGCTGATGCCGATCGACCAGTAAACGTCGCCGGCCCGTGCGGTGCCTGCGGCGAGCAGCGTGGCTGCGGTGGCAACGGCTGCGATCAGAGACTTGTTCATGCGTTTGCTCCTTGGGTGGCGCGCATCCGGTGCGTGCCTGCCGCAAACAACGCGGCGCCCGGGGGGGCCAGTTGACCCGGGAAGGTAAAGACATATTGCTGGCGACCACCCCCGGAAGTGGGTACACGCAGGGCGCGCCGATAGAATGAATCCATGAGTTCCGCTCCCGCCGACGACAGCCCCAAGTCCAGCAACTTCCTGCGCCAGATCGTCGAGCGCGACCTCGAACAAGGCACCTACGCCGGCCGCCGCTTCGCCGGTTCGCCCGGCGATGCGGCCCACCATGCCGCCGCGGCCACCGATCCGGCGCGCATCCGCACCCGCTTTCCGCCCGAGCCGAACGGCTACCTGCACATCGGCCACGCCAAGAGCATCACGCTGAACTTCGGCCTCGCGGCGGAGTACGGCGGCGTGTGCCACATGCGTTTCGACGACACCAACCCGGAGAAGGAAGAACAGGAGTACGTCGACTCCATCCTCGACGCGGTGCGTTGGTTGGGCTTCGGATGGAGTGCGAACGGCGTCGACCACCTCTACTACGCCAGCAACTACTTCGACTTCATGTACCGCGCCGCCGAGGCGCTGATCGGCGCGGGCCTCGCCTACGTCGACGAGCAGACGCCCGAACAGATGCGCGCCAACCGCGGCGACTTCAACACGCCCGGCACGGCCAGCCCGTTCCGCGACCGCACGCCCGAACAGAACCTGGCGCGCTTTCGAGAGATGCGCGACGGCAAGCACGCCGACGGCGCGATGGTGCTGCGCGCGCGCATCGACATGTCGTCGCCGAACATCAACCTGCGCGACCCGGCCATCTACCGCATCAAGCACGCCGAGCACCACAACACCGGCAACCGCTGGTGCATCTACCCCATGTACACCTTCGCGCACCCGATCGAGGATGCGCTGGAGCAGGTCACGCACAGCATCTGCACGCTGGAGTTCGAGGATCAGCGGCCGTTCTACGACTGGCTGCTCGACACGCTGGCGAACCTGGGCCTTCTGGCGCAGCCGCGGCCGCACCAGTACGAGTTCGCGCGGCTGAACGTCACCTATGTCATCACCAGCAAGCGCAAGCTCAAGCAGCTGGTCGACGAGAAGATCGTCGACGGCTGGGACGACCCGCGCATGCCGACCATCGTCGGCCTGCGCCGGCGCGGCTACACGCCGGAAGCGATCCGCCTGATGTGCGAGCGCGCCGGCACCAGCAAGGCCGGCGGCTGGACCGACTACGCGAGCCTGGACATCGCGCTGCGCGACGATCTCGAAGGCAAAGCCGCTCGCGCGATGGCCGTGCTCGACCCGGTGAAGCTCACGCTGACCAACTGGAGCGAAGTGTTCGGCAGCGCGGCGAGCGAACCCTGCCATGCGCCGGCGCATCCGCAGCGGCCCGAACTCGGCGAGCGCCGTTTCGGCCTCGGCCCGCAGGTGTGGATCGAGCGCGACGACTTCGCCGAAGTACCGCCCAAGGGCTTCTTCCGCCTGTTCCCGGGCAACAAGGTGCGCCTCAAGTACGGCGTCGTGATCGAGTGCAGCGGCTGCACGAAGAACGATGCCGGCGAGGTCGTCGAGGTGCTGGCCACCGTGGTGCCCGACACGCGCAGCGGCACGCCCGGGGCCGACAAGGTCAAGGTCAAGGGCACGATCACCTGGGTCGGCGTGCACGATGCCGTGCCGGTCGAGCTGCGCTTGTACGACCGCCTGTTCACCGAGGCGCAGCCCGATGCGGGTGGGCGCGACTTCAAGGCCAGCCTGAACCCGGCGAGCAAGCGTGTGGTGCGCGGCGTCGTCGAGCCGTCACTGGCCGGCCTGGCCGCCGACACGCGGGTGCAGTTCGAGCGGCACGGATACTTCGTGACCGATCGCGTGGATCATCGCGCCGACGCGCCGGTGTTCAACCGCATCACCGGCCTGAAGGACACCTGGGCGAAGTGAAGCCCGGCCAGCCGGCGCATCAACCGATGCAGGTGCGGTTCTTCCCGGTGCGCTTGGCCTCGTACAGCGCCTGGTCGGCGCGCTCCAGCGCCGCCTCGATGGACTCTCCCGGCCGGTAGTCGGTGACCCCGGCCGAGAAGGTCACGAAGATCGTCTTGTCCTCGTGCATGAACAGGCCGCCCGACAGCGAGCGCTGCAGCCGCGTGAGGATCTGCTGGCCTTCGTCGATCGGCGTCTCGGGCAGCAGCACGACGAACTCCTCGCCACCGTATCGCGCCACCAGGTCGGTCGGCCGCAAGGTCTTGCTCACCACCTCGGCGAGCGAACGCAGGGCCACGTCGCCGGCGGCGTGGCCGAGTTCATCGTTCAGGCGCTTGAAGTTGTCGATGTCCAGCAGGCCCACGGCCAGTCCGGCCGCACCGCGCTCGACGCGGGCGCGCTCGGCTTCGAAGGCCTGCAGCAGGCCACGCCGGTTGGCGATCTGCGTCAGCTGGTCGGTCGACACCTCGCTGGACAGGCGGCGCAATTCATCCTCGAGTTCACCGACGCGCGCGGTCAGCTCGCTCGCCTTGGCATGTTCTTCCTGCAGCCGCCCCTGCGTCTGCTGCACCAGCGCCTGCACGGTGCGCGTCTCCTCGACCATCTCGCGCACCACGCCGGCCAGGCTTTCCAGCGAATCGGCCTTCTCGATCACGTCGGCATAACGCCCCACGCTTTCGTGGAAGCGGCCGGTCTGCGAGCCGAGTTCGCCCAGCTCGCTGAGCATGCGATTGATCAGCGACTTGAGCGCTTCGCGCGCCTTCTCGCGCTCGCTGCGCAGTGCGCCCTGGCGCGCGCGCGTGTCGCGCAGCAGTTCGTTGACGGCGCGCACGCCGCGGGCGGTCAGGCCCTCGTCGAGCTTGACGCGCATCGCTTCGCACTGGCCCTTGGCCCAGCTGTCGTCCTCGGCCAGGTCGGTCAGGCTGGCGGTCAGCTCCTGGCACAAGGCGCCGAGCTGGTCGACCAGGTGGTGGCGATGCTGCAGCACGATGCCGGCACGGCGGCACATCGTGTCGAGCTCCTCGGCCAGCGGCGCCGAAGCACCTTCGCTGCCGATGCGCTCGACCAGACCCGCGAGTGCCTGTGACAGCTGCGCCGCCGCATCGTCGTTCGGGGGCAGCGCCTGGCGCGTGGTGCTGCCCAGCGTGCCGACGACCCGGCTCCAGGGCCGCTCGTCGGAAAGGTTCAACGAAATCGGAGACACGGACGGAGCCGCCTCGGCGGACAGCGCTGCGGGAGCCTCCAGCGCGTCCAGCGGCGCCGGCTCGGTCTCGACACCGGCGTCCGGCGAATCGGCATCCCAGCTCGCCGCGAGCTGCGTGAGCCGCTGCTGCAGGCGCTTGGCATCGCTGCGGCTGCCTTCGAGCACCCGCTGCAGGCTGTCCTTGCGGCGCGCCGACGTCCAGTGGCGCCCGCCACGTTCGACGCCGCGAACGAGCTTGCCGATCAGGTTGGCCAGTGCGGCGCCGTCGGCCGCCGCCGGGGAAGCCTCGCCGGATTCCTGCGCATAGGCGCGGGCGTAGTTCTCCGGCGTCGGCTCCTGCTTGTCGAGCACCAGGCGGCGCAGGGCCGCCTTGGCGATCTGGGCCGGCAGGGTCTCGGCGCCCGGGCGTGCCGCCGTGGTACGGCTGGATTCCGTCGTGCTCACGGGCTCAGCCGGCTGGCTTGAGGCGGCCGTCGCGCGAATCAGCCGGCCGCAGCGCGTCGGCCAGGTCGACCATCTCGCCGGCCTTGCCGATCCACGGCGCCTTGCGCGGCAGCACGGTCTGCTGCAGCCAGGTCTCGATGTCCTCCGGCGGCTGCGGCCGGCTGAACAGGTAGCCTTGCATGATCCCGCAGCCCAGGCGGTGCAGCACCTCCATCTGGCGCAGGTTCTCGACCCCTTCCGCGATCACGCGCAGGCCCAGCGAGCGGGCCAGCGCGATGATCGCGGTGACCACCGCCGAGCTCTGCGGCGTCATGCCCAGGTCGCGCACGAAGCTGCGGTCGATCTTCAGCTCGCTGATCGGCAGCGTGGTGAGGTAGGCCAGCGACGAGTAGCCGGTGCCGAAGTCGTCGATCGAGATCTCGACGCCGATCTCGTTGAGCCGGTGCAGCGACGGGATCACGTTCTGAAGGTCCTTCATCAGGCCCGTCTCGGTGATCTCGAGCTGGATCGCATGGTGCGGCACGCCGTAGGTGGTGACGGCGTTGTGGATGTGCTCGACCAGGTCGGTGCGCTCGAACAGCCGGTTCGGCAGGTTCACAGCGATCGAGTCGGCGAAACCGAAGCTGTCCTGCCAGATGCGCGCCTGCCGCGCCGCCTCGCGGATCGCCCATTCCGACAGCGGGATGATCAGGCCGGTTTCCTCGGCCAGCGGGATGAAATCGGCCGGCGGCACGAGCACGCCGCCGCGCTGCCAGCGCATCAGCGCCTCGGCGCCGACCATGCGCGCGCCGCGCACGTCGATCTTCGGCTGGTAGTGCAGCACCAGCTCGTTGCGCTCGATTGCCTTGTGCAGGGCACTCTCGAGCTCGAGCTTCTCGCGGCCCTTGCCGGCCAGCGCCGGGCTGTACAGCGACGAGCTGTTGCGGCCGCTGGATTTCACCGCATACATCGCAACGTCGGCGTTGCGCAGCACGTCGGCCATGGTCGCGCCGTCGCGCGGGTACAGCGCGATGCCCACGCTGGCAGTGACGAAACACTCCTGCCCGCCGACGAAGATCGGCTCGCGCATCAGGTCGAGGATGCGCTTGGCCACCCGCTCGGCGTCGCGCTCGTCGGCGACCTCGGGCAGCAGCGCCACGAACTCGTCGCCGCCCAGCCGCCCCACCGCTTCCAGCGTGCGGTGAGAACGCGAACCCATGGCCTCGAGCGAACTTTCCATCACCTGATCGGAGTGGCGCACGCAGGAGCGCAGCCGGCGCGAGACCTCCATCAGCAGTTCGTCCCCGGCGCCATGGCCCAGCGTGTCGTTGATGACCTTGAAACGATCCAGGTCGATCAGCAGCAGCGCCACCTGGTGGCCCAGGCGCCGCGCATGCTCCAGCGCGCGCTCGGTGCGCCAGATCAGCTGGCGCCGGTTCGGCAGGCCGGTCAGGCCGTCGAAGTTGGCCAGGTGCTTGATCTTGTCCTCGGCCATGCGCCGGTCGGTCACGTCCTGCACGATGCCGGTGTAGCCGATCAGGTTGCCGTGCTCGTTGAACTCGGGTTCGGCCTCCACGTGGACGATGCGCTGGCGGCCGTCGAGCAGCGTCACCGGCACGTCGGTGGCCAGCACCGAGCTGTGCTTGAGCACCTCGCGCAGCACCGTCAGCAGGCCGTTGCGGTCTTCGCTTGGCAGCATGCGCAGCAGGGTGCGGAACGGCAGCGACTCGTCGGGCGCCAGCCCGAACACGCGCAGACCCTCGGGCGAGAAGATCGGCCCGCCGTCGCCGCGCTTCCAGTCGAAGCTGCCCATGCGCGCCAGGTCCTGCGCGCGCGCCAGGCGCGACTTGTTGCGCTCGAGCTCTTGCCGGGTGCGCGCCGAACGCAGCAGGTAGCGCAGGCGGCCGGCCAGCAGGCTCCATTGGGTGGACTTGACGAAGAAGTCGGTGGCACCGGCCTCGTAGGCGCGGGTGATCGAGGCGTCGTCGTCCAGGCCGGTGAGCATGAGCACCGGCAGCGACTCGAAGCCGGGCAGGTGGCGCAGCTCGCGGCAGGTCTCGAAACCATCGAGGCCGGGCATCAGCGCGTCGAGGACGACGACGTCGGGCAGCCAGTCGGCGAGCATGCGGATGGCCTGCTCGCCGCCGTTGGCCTCTGTGATGTCGAAACCGCGCTCGCGCAGGGCGATCGAGGTCAGCAGGAGGTTGACCTCGTCGTCATCCACCAGCAGCACCTTGGGCTGCCGGGGCAGATCGTCGTCTTCCTGAACCGCGCGCTTGCTCATGCCTGGTTGTCCAGCACCGTTTGGATCGCTTTTAGCACGACCGCGAGCTCGGCGGACAGGGCGTCGAGTTGCGCATTCAGGTCTTCCGTGCTTTCCAGACGGATCAGGGATTCGACTTCCGCGCAGCGCTGCGACAGCACGAGCGCGCCGATGCTGGCCGAGGACGACTTGAGCGTGTGCGCCACGTGGCGGATGCCGGCACGGTCGCCGCTGCGGCGAGACTCGTCGAGTTGGGGCGCCAGCCTGGCCACCGAGGTCTCGAAGGCCTTGAGCACGCGCTCGATCAGCCGGTTCTCGCCTTTCGGATCGAGTTCGCGCAGGCGCGCCAGCGCCTGCGCGTCGAGCACGGCCGGCATCGCGGCGCCGGCGGCTGGCGCCGAGCCGGCTTCGGGCGCGTCCTGCCCGGGCAGCGGTGCACCGGGCCTGAGGTGATGGTTGAGCATGGCGAGCAACTGGCTTTGTCGGAAGGGTTTGGAGAGGTAGTCGTCGAATCCGAGATCGAGGAATCGCTGTTCGTCACCGTCCAGGGCGTTGGCCGTGACGGCCACCACCGGCGTGTCGGGCCGCGTGAGGAATGCACGCCGCGCATCCGGCCCGCGGCGGAACGTGCGCAACACCTCCACGCCGTCCATGCCCGGCATCTGGATATCCATCAAGACCAGATCGAAACTCTGCTCGCACAGCGCCCGCAACCCTTCCGAAGCCCCGGAAGCCACCGCGGCCCTGCACCCGAGTTGCCGCAGCATCTGGCCGATGACTTCCTGATTGACGGTATTGTCTTCGACAACCAGAACCCTTCGCCCGACATGCGTGTCGGGCAGCGGTGCCTCGCGGCGTGAGGATGTCACGCCGAGCAGCGCTTGTCGCAACTCGGCCTGCCGCACCGGCTTGGCCACGAAGCGCAGGAATCCCGCGTCGTGTGCCGCCTGTACGTCGTCCGGGCTGGACACCGAGGACAGCAGCACGAGCTTGAGTGCAGGGTGGCGGCCAGACGCGGCGATCGCGCGTGCCAGGCCAAGGCCGTCGAGCCGGGGCATGTGCATGTCCACCAGGGCCAGGTCGAAGGGCGTGGCCCCGGTGCCGGGCGCTTCGAGCAGTTCCAGGGCGCGCACGCCGTCCTCGGCCAGCGTGACCTGCATGCCCCAGTCTCCCAGCATGTGCTCGAGCACCGTGCGGTTGGTCGGGTTGTCTTCCACGACCAGTACGCGAAGCGCGGCCAGATCGGCCTGCAGCCCGTCAGGCAGGCCGGCGCGGCCCTCCAGCGCCACGAGCGGCAGTGTGAAGCGGAACTCCGAACCGAGCCCCGGCGCGCTGCGCGCCTCGATGTGGCCGCCCATCAGCACGACGAGCTGGCGCGAGATCGCCAGCCCCAGCCCGGTGCCGCCGTAGCGGCGCGACATGCCGCCATGCGCCTGCGTGAAGGCATTGAAGAGTCGCGGCAGCACGTCGGCCTCGATGCCGATGCCGGTGTCGCGCACGCCGAACTCGAAGGCCAGCGTGCCGGCCGGCACCTCGCCCTGGGGATGCGGGCCCAGGCGCAGGTCGACGACGACCTCGCCGTGCTCGGTGAACTTGATCGCGTTGGCCACCAGGTTGGTGAGCACCTGGCGCAGCCGCAGCGGGTCGCCGCGCACCACCTCCGGCAGGCCGGTGGCCGCGCGGAAGCTCAGCTCGAGCCCCTTCTCGTGGGCTCGCGGCGCCAGCAGTTCCAGGGTGTCCTCGACAACCGAACGCACGGTGAACTCGACGGGAGCGAGCTCGAGCCGCCCGGCCTCGATCTTCGAGAAGTCGAGGATGTCGTTGATGATCTCCAGCAGCGACTCGCCGGAGCGGTACACCGCCTGCGCGAAGCGGCGCTGGCGGTCGTCCAGCGAAGTGCCCAGCAGCAGCTCGGTCATGCCGAGGATGCCGTTCATCGGCGTGCGGATCTCGTGGCTCATGTTGGCCATGAACTGGCTCTTGGCCTGGCTGGCGGCCTGCGCCTCGTCGCGCGCGCGTTCCAGGTCCAGCTCGCGCTGCCGCTCTGCGGTGACGTCGGTGACCATGCCGTACACGCGCATGCTGCCGTCGGGCATCGGCTTCGTCCGCGTGCGCGTGCGCAGCCAGCGCAGGCCGCGCGACGGGTGGCGGATGCGCACGCTGACGTCGGCGCTTTGCTGGTGCAGCTCGGCCTGCCGGCGTGCTTCGAGCCGCGGCCGATCCTCCTCGATCACGTTGTCGTAGATGCGCCCGGGCTCCCGTTCGATCAGCTCGCGCGGGACGCCCCAGGTGTCGAACGCGCTGCTGGCGATGAAGCGGAATTCGGATCGGTCGGGGTTGCTGACGAACAGGCTGTCGTCCACCGTCTCGGCGAACTCGCGCGCCCGCACCTGGGACTCGATCAGTTCGCGCCGGCGTTGCCACTCCTCGGTCACGTCGCGCAGCACGGTCAGCATCAAGTGCGCCGCCTCGCCCGCCTTCAAGGCACCGTGCACGGCGGAGATCACCCGCGTGCCCTGCGGCGACGGCAGCTCGAACTCCTGGCTCACCGGTGCATCGGACACCTCGGCCTCGGCCAACGCCGGCGCCACCCGGGCCTGCACGGCGTGGCCGAAGGCCTGTGCCACCGTGAGCCCGACCAGCGCATCGCGCTGCAGGCCGAATTCGCGCTCGGCCTGGCGGCTGAGCTCCATGACGCGGCCGTCGGTCGCGTCGGTGACGATCACGCTGGCCGGGAGGCTGCGCAGCAACTCGTCGCCGATTGGCCGTGTTGGCTCGGCTGCGGCCCCGTGGAACCGACCCAGTTGCAGGCGCGTCAGCTCGAACAGGGATTTCAGCGCCTCGGTCGGCGCCTGCAGCGCCACCGGACCCAGCTCGATCACGGCCACCGGCGCCTGCGCGCGCAGCACCGGAATCGCGAACGGACCGAGCCCCGCGCCGGCCACGCGCCGCTCGCGCAAGGCTTCACCGAGCGGCGAACGCTCGAGCCGCACACGATGTTCGACGCCGATGCCACCGGCCTGGCCCTCGACCAGCGTGGCCAGGTGCGCCAGCGGCGGCTCGATGGCGAGCACGCGGTGGACCGTGGTTTCGCGCGAGCCGAGTTCGGCGCGCAGGGTGTCGGCCGCCGCATGCAGCGCCGCATCGAACCCGGTGCTGCCGGCAATGGCCTGCGACAGCCGCGTGGCGATCTCCAGCAGGGCGAGTTCGTCGAGCTGGGCGGGCTCGGTGGCGTCGCCATCCTCGTGGGCCGCCCGGCGCTCGTTCGCCAACGCCAGCCGCCAGGCGCCGTACGACAGCAGCAGGCCGACACCCGCTACCGCGGTCAGCACCGTCGCGAAGCGATCCGGGCCGAGCAGCGCCAGGCCCGCCGCGGCGGCGGCCAGCCAGAACAAGGTGCGGTAGAGGAAACTGAGCATGGCGGGGCGATGGGCGAGCGGCCACTGCGTCGGAACGGCGCGACACCTCAGGCTCATCGGCGCCCTGCCCCCGAACTTGAACCGGCTTTGGTGACGCCTGCCTCGGCAACGCCTCTTTACAATCTTGCGCATGCACGTGGCTCAGGCGGTACCCGCTCGACACGGCCTGGCCCCGCGGACTGCGGCGCTCGGCGCGGCCCTGGCGTGGTGCGCCACGCCGGCGATGGCGGCCGAAACCGCCTCGGCAGGCGGCGTCTGGGCCGTCGCCCTGCCCTCCTTCGTGATCGGCGCCTTGCTCGCGTTGTGGGCCGGCCGCAGGCACTGGCAGGCGCTGGCCGCGCTGCGCCGCAGCCGCGACGAGTTGCGCCGGCTCGAGGAGATGCTCGACCTGTGGCAGTGGCGCAGCGATGCCGGACACCGGCTGCTGATGCTGAAAGCCCCGCCGGGCTCGGCCGCGGCGTCCGAAGACACCACCGGTACCTTGCTCTGGGAGCGCTTCACCGTCACCGATGCGGCTTCGCTGCGCTCGCAGCTCGACGGCCGCCTGCCGCTGCAGGACGTCGAGGCCCGCTTCGCCCCGGCCCAAGGCGGCCCGATGCGCCGCGTGCGGCTGCAGGGCCGCGCCTGCGTCGACGACAGCGGCGCCTTCGCCGGCTACGCGGGCACGCTGCGCCTGCTCGACGACCCGCTGCCGGCCGCTCCCGATGCCAGCGCCGAGACCGAGCGCGAATCGTTCAGCTACACCGTGTCGCACGACCTGCGCGCGCCGATCCGCGTGGTCGAGGGTTTCACGAAGATCCTCAAGGAGGACTACGGCCACGCCCTCGACCGCATCGGCAATGACCACCTCGATCGCGTGCTCGGCGCGGCCGCGCGCATGAACAGCATGATCGACGCGCTGCTGACGCTGTCCAAGCTGTCGTCGCAGCCGCTGGCGCGCCAGCCGGTCAACCTGTCGCAGCTGGCCGCCTATGTGGCCGAGGACCTGCGCCGCCAGTCACCCGGACGCGATGTGCTGCTGCACGTCGAACCCGGACTGCAGGTCACCGGCGACCCGACCCTGCTGCGCCTGGTGCTCGAAAACCTGCTGGGCAACGCCTGGAAGTACACCGGCAAGTGCCGGGCGCCCGAGGTCTGGCTGGAGCGCCGGCCGCAGCACCCCGACACCTTCACGGTGCGCGACAACGGTGCGGGCTTCGACATGCGCTTCGCCGAGCGGCTGTTCGGGGTCTTCCAGCGCCTGCACAGTGCCAGCGACTTCCAGGGCACGGGCATCGGCCTCGCTACGGTGCGTCGCATCGTCCGGCGCCACGGCGGCGAGGTCTGGGCCGAGGCCGAGGTCGAGCGCGGCGCGAGCTTCCACTTCAGCATCCCGCCGGGGTGAGCGCCCCAGGGTGGCCCGCGTCAGTGGCCTGAGCTCGACAGCAGTTCCACGGCCTGCAGCAGCCGCTCGGCCTGGTCGGCCAGGCTGCGCTGTTCGCTGGCGGCCAGCCGCTGCAGGCGCTCCAACGCTGCACCGCGACCGAGCGAATAGCGGTGCATCAGCACGCCCACGGCCATGGCCACCGCGGGTTCCAGCGATTCGGCGCCGGGGCTGGCCGTGCGCAGCTCGCCAGGCTGCGTCGGCGCCGCCGGCGCACGCCGCGCGTCGATGTGGGCGAAGGCCGCCTCGACCGCCGGCACGATCTGCCGGATGTCCAGCGGCTTGACGAGGTACGCGACGGCGCCCAGCGCCTTCACCTGCGCCACGGTGGCGTCGTCGGAGAAGGCGGACAGGAACATGAACGGGATCTGGCAGTACTCGCGCAGGTAGGCTGCCACGTCGAAGCCGCTCTTGCCTTCCATGCGGATGTCGAGCAAAGCCAGGTCGGGCCGGCGCTCGCGGGCGAGCAGGATGGCGTCGTCGCCGTTGTCGGCGTCGATGACCTCGTAGCCGGCCTGCATCAGGCCATGCGTCAACGTGGCCAGCACCAGCCGGTCGTCGTCCACCACCAGGATCCTGCCCTTGCCTGTCGTGGCCACCGTCACGCCCTGTCGTCGAAGTCGCGTTGCAGCGGATTGTCCGACAAACCGGGCCCCGTATTCATGCCGGCTCCAGCCGGGTGATGCTCGGCGGGTCCAGAGTCACGGTGGCGAGCACCTGCGCGCCGTCCTGCACGATGCTCAGCGAGGCGCTGCGCCGCGGCAGCAGCGCGCGCACCAGGCCCAGGCCGGACACACCGCCCGGCACGCGCGCGAGGTTGAAGTCGGCCGGCAGCACGCCGACGTTGCGGATGGCCAGGCGCACGCCCGTCTCTGCGCAGGTCAGCGTGCAGCACACATCGGCATCGACGCTGTGCTTGACGGCATTGGTCAGCAGTTCGTTGATGGTCAGCGCGATCGGAATCGATTCGGCCTCGGGCAGCGCCCATCGGTGCGGCGCCGGCCCTTCCAGCGCGAAGCGGATCGTGCGGCCGAAGGTGCGCTGCACCGACTGCGCGATCGCCTCGACCACGCTCTTCACCCGCAGCGGCCCGGTCACGCCGACCTGCAGGCCGTAGACCTGCGCGATCGCCTGCACCTGCCCGACGACCTCGGACATCACGCCCGCCACCTCCGGCTTGCGCTGGGCGATCTGCTGCAGCAGGCCGGCCACGCCCTGCAGGTTGTTCTTGATGCGGTGGTGCACTTCCTTGACCAGCATCTCGCGCTGCGCGATGGCCGCCTCGAAACGCGCCTCCTGCGCGGCGCGCTGCTCGGTCACGTCGGTGGCCACCAGCAACAACTGGTCGGGCGGCTGGCCCGGCACGGTGGACAGCGGCAGATAGCGCGCATCCCACACCTGCGGCACGCCGTCCGCCTCGACGCGGTACTCGCGCTGCGTGAGATCTCGCGAGGCCAGCGCCTGCTCCATGTCGGCGCGACGCTGCGCGGCCGCATCCGCGTCGAACAGCTGCTCGGGCGCCATGCCGATCATCTGCTCCGGTTCGCGGCCGGCATTGCGCGCCGCCACCTGATTGACCTGCAGCACCTTCAGCGAGCGCGCGTCGCGCAGCGTGATCGCCATCGGCGCGGCCTCGATGATGCGCTGCAGCGAGGCCTGCGCCTCCGACATGCGCGCCTCGGCCTGGCGCCGGCGCTCGATGTCGAGCAGCGCGTAGGTGAGCTGGCGGCCGGTGGAGTCGCGTGCCGTGGCCACGGCATTGCCGACCACCCAGAACTCGCGCCCGTCGCGCGCCTTCACGCGGCACTCGAAGGTCTCGGCCTGGCCCTCGGCCAGCTCTTCCAGGTAGTGGGTGCGGCGGAACGGGTGCGTCGGCTCGGGCGTGGCCACCGTCGAGATCGGCTGGTTGAGGAAGTCGGCCAGGTCGCCGCCGAACATGCGCCGCGCCGAGCGGTTCATCCACTCGATGCCGTGGGCGCCCACGGTGACGATGCCCACCAGCACCGAGTCGAGGATGGCGCGCGTGCGCTCGGCCTGCAGCGTCACCGCCAGCTCGGCGCGGTGGCGCGCGTCGACGTTCACGACCGAGGCGATGAAACCCACCGAAGGATCGCCCTGGCTGACCAGCCGCAGGCCGAGCTGCACCCACAGCAGCTGGCCGTCGCGGCGGCGCAGCTGCATCTCGCCGCTCCAGCGGCCCTGCAGGCGCAGCTCGCGCTCCTGGTGCGGCCAACGGCGTGCATAGTCGGCCGGGTCGGCGTAGAGCGTGGACAGCGTCAGCGAGGCCAGCTCCGGGGTCGGCCAGCCAGCCAGCTGGGCCAGCGCATCGTTGGCGCGCTGGATGCGGCCGTCGCGCACCGAGGCGATGCCCACCTCCGAGAGGCTGAACATCAGCTCGCGGTCGCGTGCCGCCAGCTCCAGCTCGGTCTGCTGCAGCTTCAGCCGCGTGATGTCGGAGAGCACCGCGATCAGCTCGACGCTGCCCGTGCCGGAATCGGTGCGGCGCACCGACAGCCCGTACCACAGCATCGGCAGGCCCGGCGGCGCGAACTCGAACTCGGTCTCCATCACCTCGCCACTGCCCAGGGTGTTCAGCCCCTCGACCGCCACGTGCCGCACATTCGGATCACCGCCGAACAGGTCGACCAGGCCGCGCCCGGCCGCGCCGCCCGCCGCGAGACCGACCATCGCTTCGAATCGCTGGTTGCAGCGCACCAGCAGCCCGCCGCGCAGCTGCGCGATGCCGGTGACGGTGCTCTCGAGAATGTTGGACATCTCGCGCAGCAGTTCCTCGCTGCGCAGCTGGGCCTGCTGCTGCTCGGTGACGTCCAGCGTCACCACCGAGGTGGTGCGCTGGCCCGAGGCCAGGGTGGCCGGCTCGACGCGAGTGAGCAGCCAGCGCTGGCCGAGTTCCGGGTGGCGCACGGCGTAACGCACCTCGGCGCGCTCGCCGAGCTTGAGCGCGCGCTGCAGCCGCTCGTACTCGGGCAGCGACTCGGGCATCACCACGTCGCGCCCGATCGCCTGCAGCGCCGAGGGCGCACCGGCTCCGCCACCGGACTGGCGCTGGCGCACCCAGCCGGAGGACTCCTGGAAGGTGGCCAGGCCGACGCCGGCGGTGTCCATCATCGCGCCGATCTGCATCTGCGCGAGGTCGCGCTCCTCCTCGACGCTGCGGTCCTCGACCACCGCCATGTGGCGGCGATGCCCGCCGGGCGCCTTGTAGCAGCGCACGATGGAGCGCAGCCGCAAGTCGGCGCCGCCGGGCTGCGGCATCCAGACCTGGCGCTCCAGCGGCGGCGCGCCGGGGCGCAGCCTGGCGTCGGGCGCATCGCCGTCCCAGCACAGCAGTTCCTGCAGGGGCAGGCCGGCCTCCGGCAGCGTCACCGGCATGCTGCCCACCAACGCCTCGAAGGCGGGGTTGCTGCGCACCAGCAGGCCACGATCGTCGAACAGCACCATGCCCACCGGGCTGAGGTCGAACCAGTTGTCCAGCTCGCGGGCCGAGCGGTCGGCACGTTCGCGCGCCACGTGCTCGGCGGTCGAGTCCTGCATCACCACCAGCAGCAAGGTGCGGCCCTGCGCATCGGTGACCCGGCGCCGCGCGGCTCGGTACCAGCGCTCATGGCCGCCGGCGTCGAGCAGGCGGCGCTCGAACAACGGGCCGGTGTCGGCGAGCGCGGAGTTGGCGAGGAAGGCCTCGCGCGCCTCCAGGCTGCTGGCGCGGTCTTCGGCAGGCTGCAGCTCGAGCGGGTCGCGCCCGATCAGCCAGTCGCGCGAGTGGCCGGTGAACTCGAGATAGGCCGGGTTCACGTCGACGAGCCGGAAGGCAGCATCCTGCAGCGTGGCGGGGAACGGTGCGTCCCAGACGAGCCGGAAGGCCTCGTGCACCGCGTGCACCGGCTCGGACGGCGGCGCCGACACGGCCGCGGGCAGCAGGCGCAGCACCGCTTCTCCCGAATCGAGCCGGCGCCAGGCCAGCGTGAAGGCGCTGCCGTCGGGCAGCCGCGCCTGCGGCGGCTCGGCGGCACGCGCCTCACCGCGCTGTGCGGCCTGCAGCCAGGCCACGGCGGGCGCGCCGAACAGCGCTTCGAGCCGGGGCAGCGACAGGCCCACGGCATCGGGCACGAGCCGCGTCGCGGCGCTGTTGGCAAAACTGACCAGGCCGGTGGTGTCGAGCAGCAGCACGGCCTCGCCGAGGCTGTCGAGCAGGGGGTGCCAGGCCGCCAGCGGCAGCCGGGTCTCGGGGCGGACCGGGCCCCTCAGTGCCACGGCGGCGGCCGCCTCATTCGAGCTGGCTCGCCGCCATCAGCGCGCGCAGCTGCGCGCGGTTGATCTCGCTGACGCTGGTCATCAGCGCGTCGGCACACTCGCGGAAGTCGAACAGCGACTCGTTCTCGATCGCCCGCACCATGTTCACGTAGGGCTGGAAGGGGCCGGTCTCCTCGGCCAGCGCCTGGAACACGCGCTCGGGCACCGGGATGTTGGCCAGCAGCTCCTTGAAGGGCTGCTGGAACATGCGGTCGAGCAGCGAGAACACACCGCAGATGAACATCTCGCTGCGCATCTCCTCGTCGCTGCTCTCGCGGCCGAGCTCCTCCATCAGCAGGCCGCGACGCACCGCGGCGAACATCACCGGCTTGAGGTTGACGTCCTTGCTGGCGGTGGCCAGCAGCAGCGCCACCCAGCGCTTCAGGCGCTTGTAGCCGAGCATCATGATGGCGTGGCGGAACGAGCTGATCTCCACGCGCAGCCCGAAGGCCGGCGAGTTGATGTAGCGCATCAGCTTGAAGGCCAGCTGCGGATCGCGCTTGAGGGTGTTCTCGAGTTTCTCGATCGGCTCCTCCGCATCGACCTGGCGGATCAGCTGCACCATGGTCTGCATGTCGGGCTGTCCGGCACGGGCCTTGGCGTTGCCCGCCTGGATGGCGTCGTCGATCGGCCAGCCCAGCACGGCCTCGGCACCGCGCGCGAAGGCGTGCTCCATCTCGGTGATGCTGCGCACGCCCGCCTGCACGTGCGGGATGTTGCGCGTCACGCCGGGCGGCGGCTTGGAGCCGTCGGCACGGCGATCGTCGGCCAGGTCGATGATCGAGTACTTGAAGCAGGGCAGCACCTCGCGGGGCAGCTCCGACAGCGGCCGGCCCTTGAGCAGCAACGAGTTGCCGTTGGCATGCAGAGAGACGATGGAAGCGGTGTTCGCGGGGTCGCAGGCCATGAAGGCCGGGATCTCGACCATCACGTTCGGCGCCGGCTGGGCCTGCATCAGGTCCTGCAGCAGCGATTCGCCGGCCACGTTGAGCGACACGCGCGCACCGTCGGCCGGCCACACGCCGCCCACGGCATGCAGCAACTGCGCGGCGTCGGGTGCGCTGTCCGTCTTCAGCGGGAAGACGGTCAGGCGCGTGGCCGACACCGCCCGGTTGCGGTCGATGAAGGGCGAGTAGCCGAAGGCCACCTGGCCGAGGATCGCAACGTCGAGCATGGGGGCCTTACGTGTTGAGATACTGGAACAGCGACAGCCGCTGCACCATCGAGTACGACTTCAGCGCGGCATCGTAGCCGGTTTGCAGGTTCTGGAACTTCGAGATCGCATCGGTCATGTCGAGATCTTCCGCACGACTGCGCTCGTTTTGATTGGCCAGCTTCTGGTCGGCCAGGCGGCCGGTCTCGCTGTCGATGCGCACCAGCATCTCGCCGGCGGCGGCACGCGCGCCCTGCAGCTGCGACATCGACTGGTCGATGTCGCGCAGCGCGTCGGTGTTGCCCTGGGCGATCTGCGCGGCCGTGCGGCTGGGCGTGCCGAGCTGGCCGATGGCGCGGTCCAGCGTGTCGAACACCGACAGCGTGGCGGTCGAAGGCTGCACCGTGAACTGGTCGCCGCTCGCCGGCGCGCCACTGATGCGGAAGGTCTGGCCGTCCACCGTGATGTCGCGTCCCGAGACATAGGGCGCGGCGGTCACCGCCGTGGGCAGGCCGTTCTCCAGCACCGCGTAGGTGGTGGCGCCGGCGGCAACGCTGAACTGCAGCGTGTAGGTGGAGCCGGTCAGCGCGGACGGGTCGCTGACCTGCCCGTTGTCAATCCAGGCCTGCGTGACGCCGGCCGCGGCGCTGGTCTGGAACACGCCGTTGCCGGTGAGCGAAGTCATGAATACACCGTCGCCGTTGATGGTCAGCGGCAGGTCGGTGGCCGGTTCGGTGCGGCGTTCGCCCGCGATGCCGCGGTACTGCACGCCGCCGGCCGCGTCGACGAAGGGTGCCGCGCCGGCCCCCTGCCCGCCGAACAGGAAGCTGCCCGCGCCATCGGTCCGGTTGGCCACCGACAGCAGCTGCTGGCGGATCGAGGTGAGCTTCTCGGCCAGCCCCTTGCGCTCGTTGTCGGTGTACGAGGCATTGCCGGCGGCGACCATCGCCTCGCGGGCCTGCTGCAGCAGCTCGACCACATCGCCCATCGCCGTCTCCGACAGCGACATGGCGGTGCGGCTGGCCTCGACCGCGCGCTCGCTGGTCTGGGCACGCATCTCGCCGGCCAGCGCGCGCTCGGCGCGGGCCGCTGCGGCCGGGTCGTCGCTGGCCTTGGCCACGCGCTTGCCCGAAGTGAGCCGTTCCTGGGCATCGGCGAGCTCGGTCTGCCGCTTCTGAAGGGTCTCGATACCGGCCTCGTGGACGCGGGTGGTGCTGATGCGCGAAGACATGGTGTGTTTCTCCTTCAGCCGGCGGTCTGCAGCAGCGTGTCGAACAGCGACTGCGCGACCTGCAGCATCTTGGCTGCGGCCTGGTAACTCTGCTGGAACTGGATCAGGCGCGCCGCTTCCTCGTCGAGGTTGACGCCGGTCTTGTCGGTGAGCGCCGCTTTGGCATCGTCGGCGATCGAAGCCGACTGCTGCGCCGAGTACCTGGCGCTCTGCACGCGCACGCCGACGTTGGCCAGCACGTTGGCATAGGCATCGGTGACGCTGACCCCGGGCACCACCGTGCCGCTGGCCTGCGTGACCTGGCCGACCAGGCCGGCATCGCGCAGGCCCATCATCGCGCGGGCATTGCCGTTGTCGGCGGCGGGGAAACTGGTCTTCCCCACCGTCAGCACGTCGCCGCTGCGCGGCACGCCGCTGAGCGAGAGCTCCCAGTCGTAGCGCTGCGCCGGCGTGGCCGGCGTCCAGGCGTCGCTGCGGATGCTCTGGCCGGCCGTCCAGGTGCCGGTGCCGCTGCGCACCAGTGCGTTGGCGGCATCGCGCAGCTCCCAGCTGTAGGCGCCGGTGTCGTTGGTGAAGGTCAGTGTCGCGGTGAGTTCTGCGGCCGCTGGCGTGGCGCCGGTGGCGCTGAGCGCGGCCAGCGTGGCCGTGCCGGTGTTGTCGACGTCGAAGGTGGCCATCACCGGCGATGCCGCCGCGATGCCGCGCGGATCGTCCAGCGCCAGCGTGGCCCGGCTGGCCGCGGCCGCCACCGGCTGCAGCAGGAAGCGGTCGTTGGCCGCCGGCGCCGGCGCCACGATGTCGATGCGGAAGCCGTCGACGACGGAGCCGTTCGTCACCGTCTGGCTGGTGCCATCGGAGCGGCGCGTCAGCGTGTAGCTGCCCGCGGCCAGGCTGGGGTCGGCGAAGAGTTCGTAGTCGCTGGCCTGCAGTTCGGTGGGTTCCACCACCGACAGGCTCACGCTGGGTACGCGATCGCCGCTGCCGTTGACGTAGCTGGCCACCGGCACCCCGGCGACGCTGGCGTTGCTCGACGAAGGCAGCACCCGCGGGCCGCCCACCGACAGCAGCGGCGAGCCGGCCACCGCCGGCTGGCTGCCGTCCAGGCCCAGTGCCTGCTGGCGGTTCACGCTGCCGGCCACCGCCGCGGCGATCTGGCCGAGCTGGTTGCGCGCATCGATCAGATCGCTGTTCTGGAAGCGCAGCAGCCCGGCGATCGCGCCGCCGGTGACCAGCTCGTCGGGCATCTGGCGCAGCGAGCCGGAGTCGTTCACGCCGAGCTGCAGGCGCGAGGGGTCGAAGGCGTCGGTCACCGCGACCAGCTTGGTCGTCTGCGTGCCCAGCACCAGCTTCTGGCCGCCGCCGATGAACACGCTCATGCTGCCGTCGCCGGCCGCGATGGTGTTGACCTGCAGGTACTGGCTGATGTCGCTGATGGCCTGGTCGCGCTGGTCGAGCAGGTCGTTGGGCGTCTGGCCCGAGCCCTGCGCCGCGGCGATCTTCTGGTTCAGCTCGGCCACCCGGCCGGCCAGCATGTTGACCTGCGTGATGCTGGCACGCAGTTCCTCGGTCACACCCTGCTGGATGTTGTCGATCTGCTCGCCGGCGGTGCGCAGGCGCTGCGCGAACTCGCCGGTGCGTGCCAGCACCACCTGGCGCGAGGACGTGTCCGACGGCTTGTTGGCCACGTCGACGAAGGCGTTGAAGAGCTGGCCGGCCGCGTAGCCGATGCCCTGCTCGCCGAGCGGGAAGGCCTTCTCGAGCTGCTGCAGCTGCAGGCTGCGCGTCTCGTCGGCGGCGGCGATGGCACGGCTGGTGGAGGCCTCGCGGGTCAGGAACTCGCTGTGCTCGCGCTTCACGCTCGCCACGTTGACGCCCTTGCCGAAGAAGCCGGCGCCGGTGAACTGCCCGCCGTTGGTCTCCAGCTCCACGCTCTGTCGCGAGTAGCCGGCGGTGTTGACGTTGGCGATGTTGTGGCCGGTGGCCTGCAGCGCCGCGTAGTTCGCGGTCATCGCGCGCATGCCCAGCGACATCAGTGCGGAAGCGCCCATGGCGTCGGTCCCTTCAGGTCATGGCGCGCTGGAGGCGCAACGTGGTGTTGATCGTGCGGGCCAGCTTGTCGGCATAGGCCGGGTCGGTGGCATAACCGGCCTTCTGCAGGCCGCGGGCGAAGCCTTCGGCGGTGCTCGAGTTGGCCAGCACGCCGGTGTAGCGCGGGCTGGTCTTCATCAGCTGCGCGTAGTCGGCGAACGATTCGGCGGGCGACGCATAGGCGCGGAACTTCGCCGTCACCTTGCGCGGCTGTCCGTCGACATACTCGGTGGTGGTCACCTCGGCGACCGCGCCCTTCCAGGACGCGCCGGCCTTGATGCCGAACAGGTTGTTCGACGAGCTGCCGTCGGCGTTGCGAATGTCGCGCTTGCCCCAGCCCGATTCGTGCGCCGCCTGCGCCACCATGAAGGCTGCCGGGATGCCTGTGGCCGCCTCGGCGGCACGCGCGGCGCTGCTGTGCTGCTGCACGAAGCCGGCCTGCGTGGGCGTGGCCTTCGGCAAGGTCTTGGTGGCGGCCGTATCGGGAATGGCCGGCTGCGCGCCGCCCATCTGCCGCTCGAGCTGACGAGCGATCACCTCCGACAGGCCGCCGGGCAGGCCGGTCATCTTGGTGGCGAACTGCGTGTCGAGCATCTCGGTGCCCATCTGCGTGCCCGAGTTGTCGAGCAGGCCCGAGCTCATCGTCGACTCGCGCATGCTCTTCATGATCTGCTGCATGAAGAGCGCCTCGAACTGCTTGGCGGCCTCCTTGATGGCAGCCTTCGGGTCGCGCGCGGCGCTGGCCTTCAGCGCATCGATCGAGCGCGTGTCGGTGGCCAGCGGAGCGTTCGGGTTGATGGCCATCAGATCACCTCGAGTTCCGCGTTCAGTGCGCCGGCCGCCTTGATGGCCTGCAGGATCGCCAGCAGGTCCTGCGGCGTGGCGCCGAGCGAGTTCAGCGCCTTGACCACGTCGACCAGCTGCGTGCCCGCGGGCATCTGGATCAGCGAGCCGGGCGCCTGGTTGATGGTGATGTCGGACTTCTCGCGCGCCACCGTCTGCCCGCCCGACAAGGGCCCGGGCTGGCTGACCACGGGCGTGGTGCTGATGGTCACCGACAGGTTGCCGTGTGCCACCGCACAGGACGACAGCGTCACTGACTGGTTGACGACGATGGAGCCGGTGCGCGCGTTGATCACCACCCGCGCGGCCGGCGCGGCGCGCTCGATCGGCAGGTTCTCGATGTCGGCCATGAAGGACACGCGCGCATCGGGCTCGGGCGGCATGCGCACGCGGATGACGCGGCCATCGAGTGCCTGCGCGACGCCCTCGCCCATCTTCGTGTTGATCGCCTTGGCCACCTCGCGGGCGGTGCCGAAGTCATTCGCGTTGAGGTCGAGCTGCAGGTACTCGCCCTGGTTCAGCGGCGTGGGCACTGCGCGCTCCACCGTCGCGCCTTCGGGCACGCGGCCGGCGCTGAGGTGGTTGATCTGCACCTTGGATCCGCCGGCCGAGGCGCCGGCGCCGCCGACGATCAGGTTGCCCTGCGCCAGCGCGTAGACCTGGCCGTCGGCGCCCTTGAGCGGCGTGGCGATCAACGTGCCGCCGCGCAGGCTCTTGGCGTTGCCGAGCGAGGAGACGTTCACGTCCAGCGTCTGCCCCGGCTGCGCGAAGGGCGGCAACTGCGCGGTGACGAGCACCGCGGCGACGTTCTTCAGCTGCATGCTCGCGCCGGGCGGCACCGTCACACCCATCTGCTGCAGCATCGCGGCGATGCTCTGCGCGGTGAACGGGGTCGAGGTGGTCTGGTCGCCGGTGCCGTCCAGGCCCACCACGAGGCCGTAGCCGACCAGCGGGTTGCTGCGCACGCCCTGCACGGAGGCCAGCTCCTTGATGCGCGCGGCATTCGCGGTGACCGGCCACCACAGGGCGGCGCTGGCCATGACCACCGTCGCTGCGATCAGCGTGCGGATCAGGCGTTCGGTGCGGTCGGGGTGGGAGTCATTGTCCATGACCCCATTCTTCGCGCGGCTAGATCGGCAGAACGTTCAAAAAGAAGCGTGCGAGCCAGCCTATTCCCTGCGACTCGGCCTGCGCGCCGCGGCCGCGGTGCTCGATCCGCACGTTGGCGATCAACGCCGAGGCGACGGTATTGCCCGGCTGGATGGCGCGCGGGTCGACCTGGCCGGAGAAGCGCAGCACGTCGACGTTGTGGTTCACGCCGATCTGCTTCTCGCCGGCCACCAGCAGGTGGCCATTGGGCAGCACGCCAGTCACCGTCGCGGTGATGGTGCCGGAGAAGTCGTTGGTGTTCTCGGTGCTGCCCTTGCCCTCGAAGGTGTTGCTCGAGGTGCCGGCGGCGCTGGCGCGGCCGAAGGAGTTGGCCGAGACGAACGGCAGCGCGGTCACGCCGGCGCTGAGCTTGCCGCTCTTGTCGATGCTGCTGGTGCTCTTCTGGCTGGCCGAGACCTTCTCGACGATCTGCACCGTCAGCGTGTCGCCGACCAGCCGCGCGCGGTGGTCTTCGAACAGCGGCCGGTACTGCGCGGCCTGGAAGATCGCGCCGTTGTTGATCACCGGCGCGGCATGCGCGACGGGCAGCGCGGCGGTGGGCTCGGCGACGTCGACCTTGGGCGGGGCGTTGAGCGTCTGGCATCCGGCCAGCGCAAGCCCAGCGAGCGGCAACAAGCCAAGCAGCCGCCGCGGAACCGGCTTCGCCGGGCCGCTGGGGGCGCCCCCCTGGGGGGGAGCGCCGAAGGCGCTACGGGGGGGGATGTTCATAGCTGGCCGAGCTTCTGCAGCATCTGGTCGGAGGTCTGGATCGCCTTCGAGTTCAGCTCGTAGGCGCGTTGCGTCTGGATCATGCCGATCAGCTCCTCGACGACGTTGACGTTCGAGGTCTCGACGAAGCCCTGCTTCACGGTGCCGAGCTGGTTGCTGCCCGGCGCACCGGTGGCCGGCGCGCCCGAAGCGGCCGTCTCGGCGTAGAGGTTCTGGCCCTTGGGTTCCAGGCCGGCCGGGTTGACGAAGCTGGCGAGCTGGATCTGCCCGACCGACTGCGGCTGCGCCTGTCCGGGCAGCGTGACGCTCACCGTGCCGTCGGTGCCGATGGTCACGCTCTGCGCGGTGGCGGGGATGGTGATGCCGGGCTGCAGCAGGTAGCCGTTGTTGGTGACCAGCTGGCCTTGCGCGCTGACCTGGAACGAGCCGTCGCGCGTGTAGCCGGTGGTGCCGTCGGGCATCTGCACTTCGAAGAAGCCGTTGCCCTGCACGGCCAGATCCAGCGGGTTGCTGCTCTGCTGCAGGTTGCCCTGCGTGAAGCTGCGCACGTTGGCCACGGCGCGCGTGCCCAGGCCGACCTGCAGCCCGGTGGGCAGCGTCGTCTGCTCGGAGCTGTTCGCCCCGGCCTGGCGGATGTTCTGGTACATCAGGTCCTCGAACACCACGTGCGACTTCTTGAAGCCGTTGGTCGAGGCGTTGGCGAGGTTGTGCGAGATGGCGTCCAGCTGCGTCTGCTGGGCTTCCATGCCGGTTTTCGAGGTCCACAGCGATCGCATCATGGCAAGAGCCCTTTCTCGGTTGAGGCCGATCTTGGCTCGGGCTTGAGCTGCTCGACCTGTCGAAAAGCAGGTTGAAATCGGGCCTTCTTGTTCTCCTGCGGAGAGCCCGCCGGTCTCGCCCGGCCGGCGAGATCCTTTCTTCTGCTGGCCCAGAAGAAAGGACCCAAAGAAGAGGGCCTGAACACGATTTGGCTGCTGCCGCTGGCTAGAGGGTTCGGTTGTTGGAGGCTCAGACTCACCGAACCTCAGGCTCGTCCAACACATGCTCGGTGCTTCGGGTCATCACGGCGCGACACCAGCCGCCTCGGGTCTGCTGCCAGCACAACCAACCGAATCGTGTTCCAGGCCCTTTGCTTTGGTGACTTTCATTTGGGCCAGCAAATGAAAGTTACCGCCGGCCGGGCGCGACCGGCGGGCTCTCCCGCAACGAACCGTCCGTCAGGACATCGACAACAGCTGCGCCGCCGTCTTCTCGTTGTTCTCCGCCGTCTGCAGCATGCGCATCTGCGCCTCGAACTGCCGCGCCGCGGAGATCATGGCGACCATGGTCTCGACCGGGCTGACGTTGCTGCCTTCGAGTGCGCCATCCTGCAGGCGTGCCGTGGCGTCGGCCGGCAGATCACCGTCCGGCGCGCGGAACAGGCCATCGGCGCCGCGCTCCAGCGGCGCTTCCGGCGTGACCAGCTTGAGCCGGCCCACCGTGGCGCTGCGCCCATTGGCGCCGCGCGCGCTCACCGTGCCGTCGGCGGCGATGCTGACCTCGCTGTTGGCCGGCACCTGGATCGGCCCGCCGTCGCCGAGCACCGTCAGGCCGCCGTGCGTGACCACGGTGCCATCGGCGCTGGTCTCGAGCGAGCCACCGCGCGTGTAGGCCTCGGTGCCGTCCAGTCCCTGCACGGCGAGCCAGGCGTTGCCGCGCATCGCCACGTCCATCGGCCGGCCGGTGTTGCTGACGACGCCGGGGGCGTCGCTGTAGCCCGGCGTCGATTCGAGCGCATAGACGCGCGTGCTGGCGCCGCTGCCTTCGACCGGCACGGAACGGAAGGCGTGCAGCTCGGCGCGGAAGCCCACCGTGGAGGCGTTCGCGAGGTTGTTCGCGAGCACGTCCTGGCGCTGCATGGTCGCCTTCGCGCCGGACATGCTCAGGTAAATCATCCGGTCCATGGCGGTCCTTCAGTTCAGTGCGCGATCGTGAGCATCAACGCAGATTGACGAGCGTCTGCAGCACCTGGTCCTGCGTCTTGATCGTCTGCGCATTGGCCTGGTAGACACGCTGCGCGGTGATCATGTTGACCAGCTCGCCGGTCAGGTCGGTATTCGACTCTTCCAGCGAACCCGACTGGATGGTGCCCAGGTTGCCGTCACCCGGCACGCCCAGCACCGGGTCGCCCGAGGCGAAGCTGCGCGACCAGGCGTTGCTGCCCAGCGGCTGCAGGCCCTGCGGGTTGCGGAAGGTGGCGATCTCCACCTGGCCGGCCGGCTTGGACTGGCCGTTCGAATAGCGCGCGGTGATGATGCCGTTGGCTTCGAACTGGATGCCCACCAGCTGGCCCGGCGCATAGCCGTTCTGCGACAGGTCGGTCACCGCGAAGTTGGAGCCGTACTGCGTGGCGCCTGACAAGTCGAGCTGCACGCCGCTGATGGCCAGGGTCTGCGCACCGTTGGCGTTGGTCGAGGCGGGAATGTTCAGCGTCACCGTGCCGACCGGCGCAGTCGGCGTGCCGCCGTTGGCCGGGAAGTTGATCGTCGTCGACGGCGCCGGGACACCGGCGCCGGTGGTGGAGATCGGCGTGCCGTTGGCGGTGACGTAGACGTTCCAGGTGTCGGTGGCCGACTTCTGGAAGTAGTAGGTCAGCGCGACGTCCTGGCCCTTGTCGTCGTACACCGTCACCGAGGTGGCGTTGTTGTAGGTGCTCGGGTCGGTGAGGATGATCTGCGGCCCGGCGGCGGGCACGGTGGTGGCCGCGCGCGAGTCGAGGTTCATCTCCATCGTGATCGTCGAGGTGGCGGCCGGGTTGATGCCTGCGGTGGGCATGCGCAGCGCGCTGGCGTTGCCGGGCTGGATGGTGCCGGTGCCGTCGGCCGGGTAGCCCATCAGCTGGCCGCCCGAGTTGTTGACGACATAGCCGTCGCGGTCGACCTTGAACTGGCCGTTGCGCGTGTAGGTGACGGGGCTGCGGCCATCGGTCACCTGGAAGAAGCCCGCGCCGTTGAGCGACAGGTCCATCGGGTTCTCGGTGGTGACGATGTTGCCCTGCGTGAACTGCTGCGACACCGCGGACAGGTTCACGCCGATGCCGATGTTGCTGGTGCCCGCACCGTTCATCGAGGTGGCGTACATGTCGGCGAACTCGGCACGCGCGGCCTTGAAGCCGAAGGTGTTGGCGTTGGCGACGTTGTTGCCGATCACCTCCAGGTTCTTGCTGGTGGCGTTCAGTCCGGAAAGACCTTGCTGGAAGCTCATGGTGTGTCCTCGGTGAAGTTCGGGATCAGTTGAAGGCCTTGACCGCGCTGTACTCGACGCTGCCCGAGCGGGCCAGTTCGAGGCTGAAGCCGGTGCCGCTGGTGCTCACCGCGTCGACGCGGTCGCGCATCAGCGCGGTGGCGGTGGTGGTGGTGCCGCCGAGCGTGGAGGTGACCTTGAAGCGCAGGCCGCTGTCGTTGGTGGCGGTGCCGGCGGCCCAGTCGAAGCTGTGCATGCCGGCGCTCTGTGCGCCGAGCTGCATGGTCTCGACCACCTGGCCGCTGGGCGAGAGGATCTCGACCTTCACCGCGTCGGCCGGCGAGCTCAGCTCGAAGCCGCCCTGGCCCACGCCGTCGACGATGTCGAGCTGGCTGCCGGGCACGATCACGTCGCGGCCGACCAGGCTGGCGCCCTGCAGCGCCTGCATCTGCATGAACTGGCTCGACAGCCCCGCCACCGAGCTGTTGAGCTTCTCGATGCCGGTGACGGTGTTGATCTGCGCCATCTGGCTGGTGACCTGCGCGTTGTCCATCGGATTGAGCGGGTCCTGGTTCTGCATCTGAGCGACCAGCAGCTTGAGGAAGCGGTCGGAGGCATCGCCCGGGGCGGCACTGGTCTGCGCGGCCAGGTCGGTCGAGGCGGATGTGACGGAAGAGACGGCCATGGTGTGTGCTCAGTTCGGTTTCACTGGCCCATCTGCAGCGTCTTCAGCAGCAGGCTCTTCGCGGTGTTCATCACCTCGACGTTGTTCTGGTAAGAGCGCGAGGCGGAGATCATGTTGACCATCTCCTCCACCGGGTTCACGTTGCTGTAGGTGACGTAGCCCTCGGCGTCGGCGCCGGGGTGCTTGGGGTCGTGCACGCGGCGGCCCTGCGTCTGGTCTTCCTGCACGGTGCTGACGCGCACGCCGGCTGCGCCGACCTCGCCCATCAGCTGCGTCTGGAACACCACCTGGCGCGCCTTGTAGGCCTGGCCGTCGGGGCCGGCCACGGTGTCGGCGTTGGCGAGGTTGCTCGCCACCACGTTCAGCCGCTGGCTCTGCGCCGAGGCCGCGCTGCCCGACACATTAAAGATGTTGAACATCGACATGCGAGTTCTCCTTATTGGCCCTTGATGGCGTCGAGCATCGTGCGCACGTTGCCGTTGATGAAGCGCAGCGTGGCTTCGTACTTCACGCTGTTGTCGGCGAAGGCGGCGCGCTCGCGGTCCATGTCGACGCTGTTGCGGTCGAGGTTGGTCTGGCTGGCGCTGGCGTACAGCAGGTTGGGTTCGGCGCGGGCGCCGGTGGCCGCGGCGATGTGGCCGGCGGTCGAAGTGTTCAGCGTCGAGGGCAACCCGCCGCTCGCGCTGCCGGTGGCCTGGCGCAGCGCCGACGCGAAGTCCATGTCGCGGGCGACGTAGCCCGGCGTGTCGGCGTTGGCGATGTTGCTGGCGAGCAGCCGCTGGCGCTCCGATCGCAGCGCGAGGGCCTGACCGTGGAAGTCCAGCGAGTTGGTGAGGCGGTTCAGCATGGTGGCGCGATCCGGGTTGGGCCCGACCGGAGACCCGGTAAGGCGATGTGACAGGATTCTGTTCAGCCCCCGGCCGGACATAAGCGCGAATAGAACGGCAAACCGCCGCCATTTCGCGCCGCCGCGCTTGTCGACCTGCTCCTACAGTGACGACATGCATTCCTGGGCCCTCGTCTTCCCGCTTCTGCTGCGCCTGCTGGCGGCGGCGCTGCTGTGCGCGGCGCCGGCGCGCGCCGCAACGGTGGACGAGTCGCCGCTGCAGCAGCAGGTGCGCCGCTTCGCCGCCACCGCCACGCCAGAACAGAAGGCCACGCGGGTGGTGGTGGAAGTGGGCACGCTCGATCCGCGCCTGCGCCTGGCGCCCTGCGACGAGGTGCAGCCCTACCTGCCGCCGAACGCCCGCATGTGGGGCCGCACCCGCATCGGCGTGCGCTGCCTGCGCGGGCCGACACGCTGGAGCGTGTTCCTGCCGGTCACCGTGAAAGTCTTTGCCAAGGCGCTGGTCGCCACGCGCGCCCTGCCCGTGGGCAGCACACTGGTCGAGGGCGACCTGACTCAAGCCGAGGTCGATCTGGCCGAAGAAGCGGCTGCGGCCCTGATCCGGCCGGAGTTGGCCGTGGGCCGCACGCTGGCCCGCCCGCTGGATGCGGGCCGCAGCGTGCGCACCACGCACCTGCAGCCGCGCCAGTGGTTCGCCGCCGGCGACACGGTGCAGGTGGTCGCTCAGGGCAGCGGATTCAGCATCTCCGGCGAGGGCCAGGCGCTGACGCCGGGCAACGAAGGCCAGCCGGCGCGAATTCGTACCGAAAGTGGGCGCATCCTGACCGCCGAGCCGGTGGGCGAACGCCGGGCCGAGGTCAAACTGTGAACAGCGCTTCCCCCCTGTTCGAGGGACTTCTCCGAAAAGAGCCTAAAGTCACGGCGGGCCGCACCGATATTCCGACCATGAACGTCGGGAAGTGCTCCGGCTCCTCCCTCAGGAGAACACCATGAAGATCGGCAATCCTGCAGAGAAACGCAACGTGGCGGCCGCTGACAGCGCCGCCGCACCCGCCAAGGCGGCAGCCGAGGCTGCCAAGCCGCAGGCCGGCAGCGCCGCGGCCGCTGACCCCAGCGCGAAGGTCGAACTTTCCAGTTCGGCCGCCAGCCTGATGGCCGGCGCCAGCACGGCGGACTTCGATGCCGAGAAGGTCTCGCGCATCTCGCAAGCCATCGCGGATGGCAGCTACAAGATCAACGCCGAGGTGATCGCCGACAAGCTGATCGCCAACGCGCAAGAAGTGCTGGGCAAGGTCCAGCGCTGATCCGCCCATGAGCGACGCGCCGCAGGGCAGCTCCGACCCCCGCCTCGACGCCGCGCTGACGGCCGTCGAGGAGCGTTTGGCTGCGCTCGGCGAGGCGCTGCGCGCCCGCGACTCGGTCGGCATCGAACTGCAGGCCAACGAGTTGCACCGGGCCCTGTCGGGCGCGGTCGACCAGTTCGCCCGCGCCGCACGCAGCGGCCCCGTCTCCCCCGCGCTGCGCCAGCGCCTGGCGCGCACCAGCGGCCTCGTGGCCGCCCAGCGCGAATCGCTGTCGCGCGCCACCGCGGCACTCGACCGCGCGATGGACGTGCTGATGCCGCGAGACGCCCACACCACCTACTCGCCCCAGGGCAGCGCCGACCGCGGCCTGCGCGGTGGCGCCGTCGTCGCCTGATTCCCCTGCGCGGCGGCGCTTGCCGTCGCCCCGGCTGGCCGCTATGCTGTATGGATGTACAGCCCCGATGCGCCGCGCCTGATCGCGCATCTCGACATGGACGCGTTCTACGCGTCGGTCGAACTGCTGCGCTACCCTGAATTGCGCGGGCTGCCGGTGGTCATCGGCGGCGGCCGCCGCCACCAGCCCGAACTGTTGCCCGACGGCACACGCCGCTTCTTCCGGCTGCGCGACTACACCGGCCGCGGCGTCATCACCACCAGCACCTACGAGGCACGCGCGCTCGGCGTGTTCTCGGCCATGGGCACGATGAAGGCGGCCGCGCTGGCCCCCGATGCCGTGCTGCTGCCGGTCGACTTCGACGAGTACCGCAAGTACTCCCGGTTGTTCAAGGCTGCGGTGCGCGAGATCGCGCCCTGCGTCGAGGACCGCGGCATCGACGAGATCTATGTCGACCTCAGCGAGCTGCCCGGCGTGCACGACGACGCGGGCCGCGCCATCGGGCTGCGGCTGAAGCAGGCGGTGAAAGACGCCACGGGCCTCACCTGCTCGATCGGCATCACGCCCAACAAGCTGCTGTCCAAGCTGTGCTCCGAGCTCGACAAGCCCGACGGCCTGACGCTGCTGGGCTTCGCCGACATCCCGGCGCGCATCTGGCCGCTGGCCGCGCGCAAGGTCAACGGCATCGGGCCGAAGGCCAGCGAGAAGCTCGCCGGTCTCGGCCTGCACACCATCGGCGACATCGCGGCAGCAGACCCGGCATTCCTGGTCGAGCACTTCGGCGCCAACTACGGCCGCTGGTTGCACGAGGCTTCGCACGGGCGCGACGCGCGCGAGGTGGTCACCTACAGCGAGCCGGTGTCGATCAGCCGCGAAACCACCTTCGAGCGCGACCTGCACGCCGTGCGCGACCGGGCCACGCTCTCGGCCATCTTCACCGAGCTGTGCGTCGAGCTCGCCGGCGACCTGGCGCGCAAGGGCTACGCGAGCAAGACCATCGGCATCAAGCTGCGTTTCGACGACTTCAAGTCGGTCACGCGCGACCTCACGCTGCCGGCGCACACGCTCGACGCGCGCACCATCCGCCGCGCTGCGGGCGAATGCCTCAAGCGGGTCGACCTGACGCGCCGGCTGCGCCTGCTGGGGGTGCGCGCGGGCGCGCTGGCCAGGCTGCGCGACCTCGTGGCGCCGCTTGCGCCGGAGCCTGCCGCAGCCCCCCGCGCCGAAGAACCTTCCGCCCGCTACGGCCTGCCGCTGTTCGACCTGCACGGCGCCGATTGACCGTCATCGGCCGATCAGGTCCGCTGGCGTGACAAATGCCCGCAGCTCGGTGCATCCGGTCCGCAGGGGGCTTCGTATCCTGCACCGTTCGCTGCAAGACCCGGAGTCGTACCCATGCCATGCCCCCAGCTGCGCGCCCTTGCCTGGGCCGCGCTAGTCGCTGCTTCAGCCAGCCCGGCGTTCGCCTTCACGCCCGGCCAGGGCAAGTTGCTGCTCACCGGTGGTGTGAGCAGCATCGACGGTGCAGCCGGAGGCGGGCTCACGCCATGGGCCGTCACCGGCAGCCATGCCACGGGCAGCGAGATCGGCGCGACGGCCTTCTTTACCCGCGTGAAGGTGCAGGACTACGCGCTCGGCGCCTACGGCGCCGCGGTCGGTTTCGGCGACCGCGCCGAACTTTCGATCGCCCGCCAGGACTTCGACGCTGGCGACAACCTCGCGCCGCTGGGCCTGCCGGGGCTGCACCTCAAGCAGAACATCGTCGGCGCCAAACTGCGCGTCGCCGGCGACGCCGTGCTCGACAGTGACACGCTGATGCCGCAGGTCGCCGTCGGCGTGCTCCACAAGACGACCAACGCCGGCGCGCTCGGCCCCACGCTCACCGGGCCGCTGGGCGCCAAGGACAGCGGCACCGACATCTACCTCAGCGCCACCAAGCTGTTCCTCGCGCAAGGGTTCCTCGTCAACGGCACGCTGCGCGCCACGAAAGCCAACCAGAACGGCCTGCTCGGCTTCGGTGGCGCAGCGAGCGGCAGCTACAAGCTGCAGCCCGAGGTGTCGGTGGCCTGGCTGCTGCGCCGCGACCTCGCCCTCGGTGCCGAGTACCGCGCCAAGCCCGACAACCTCAACGAATCCGTGCTCGGCAGCGGCGCGCTGAAGGAGGACGACTGGTCCGACCTGTTCCTCGCCTGGGCGCCGAACAAGCACTTGTCGATCACGCTGGCCTGGGTCGACCTGGGCCGGATCGCGCCGGCGGTGCAGCCGCGCCGCCAGCGCGGCGCCTACCTGTCGGCGCAGATCGGCTTCTGATGAAAGTCCACCGCATGAAGACCCTCGCTCGCCCCCTCGCCCTGGCCGCCGCGCTGCTCGCCGGCGCCGGCGCCTTCGCCCAGACGGCCCCGCAGCGCACGGGCGACGACAGCCTCTACCAGACGCTCGGCGGCCAGGGCGGCCTGACCACGCTGATGGACCGCTTCATGGAGCGGCTGCTCGCCGATGCGCGCATGCGCCCCTTCTTCAAGGATGCGGACCAGCAGCACGTGAAGGAGCAGCTCGTCCTTCAGCTCTGCGAGGTGTCCGGCGGCCCCTGTCGCCGCGACGGCCCCGACATGAAGAAGGCCCATGACGGCATGGACGTCACGCGCGGCGACTTCAATGCGCTCGTGGAAGTACTGCAGGACACCATGGATGCGCAGGGCATCCCGTTCGTCGCGCAGAATCGCCTGCTCGCGAAACTGGCGCCGATGCACCGCCAGATCATCAACACACCCTGAAGGGACGTGACGGCATGAAGCAGATCCTCCTCGGCGCCGCCATGGCGCTCGGCAGCCTCGCCGCGCAAGCCGGCTCCGTCCAGATCACCGTCACCGACAAGGACGGCAAGCCGACGCCCGATGTGGTCGTCCTGGTCGAGACACCGGGCCGGCCCGTACCGGCGAACGTCGGCGTCACTGCCACCATCGCGCAGGAGGACCTGAAGTTCCAGCCCTTCCTCACCGTGGTGCCCGCGGGCAGCACGCTGCGCTTCGTCAACCGCGACGGCTACGACCATCACGTGCGCTCGATGCCCAGCGGCCCGCTGGGCAGCACGCCGCCCGCGCAGAGCATCGAGCTGCGCCTGGACGCCTCCGCCCCGGCGCCGCGCAGCGCCGACGACGACTACCAGAACAAGCCCCCGCCGGTGCGCAAGAAGAGCGGCACCAGCAGCGTCGACGTGAAGGTCGACAAGGCCGGTCCGATCGGCCTGGGCTGCCACCTGCATTCGTCGATGCGCGGGCAGGTCTACGTGAGCGCCACCCCCTGGTTCGCGAAGACCGACGCCAACGGCGTCGCGCGGCTCGAGAACGTGCCCGACGGCGCCATCGAGCTGTCGCTGTGGCACCCTGACCAACTGCAGGAGCAGCCGATCCAGCGCGTGCAAGCCACTGCCGCGCCGCTGACGCTGACGGGGCAGCTCAACTTCGTGCCGCGTCGCCGCCGCAGCTGACTGCGACGGCGCAGGCCACAGGCCGCGCCGCTTGGCGACAATCGGCGCATGGCGTCGCCGGACATCCGTTTCCCGTCGATCGAGGGCCTGCGGGCCTTCGAGGCGGCCGCGCGCCTGGGCAGCTTCGAGCGCGCCGCCGAGGAACTGAACGTGACCGCCAGCGCGATCGGCAAGCGCATCGCCGCGCTGGAGGACCTGCTGGGCACGCCCTTGTTCACGCGCGGGCCGAAGGCACTGTCGCTCACCGCCACGGGCAAGGAGTACCTCGCGCAGGTCGGCGCGGCGCTCGGCCTGCTGGCGGCCGTGCCGCTGCACCGGCGCACGGCCCAGCGCGTGGAGCGGCTGCGGGTGAGTGCGCCGCCGACCTTTGCGCGGCAGATCCTGGTGCCGGCGCTGGAGCACTTCACGGCAGCGCATCCGCAGATCGAGCTGGAGGTGGTGCTGTCGATTCCGTACCTCGACGCCGCGGCGACCGAGGCCGACGTGGAGGTGCGCCACGGCGACCCGGCCTCGCACGCCGGCCTGCCGCTGCTCGACGAGCAGGTGCTGCCGATGGCCGCACCCGCCTTGCTGCAGCGCCTGCCGGCGCTCGTCGAGCCGCGCGACCTGCGTGAAGCGCCGCTGCTGCGCACGCCGCTGGAACCCTGGTCACCCTGGTTCGCCGCCGCCGGACTCGACTGGGGCGAGCCGGCGCTGGGCACGAAGCTCGTCGACCTCGGCCTGACGCTGGAGGCCGCCGTCAGCGGCCAGGGCATTGCGCTGGCGCGGCCCAGCCTGGCGCGGCACTGGCTCGCGACGGGCGCGCTGGTGCCGCTGTTCCGCGTCGCCGCGCCGCCGGCCTTTCGCTACTACCTGCTGCCGCATGCGGCGCAAGGGCCGGCGGCGGCCTTCGCACGCTGGCTGCGCGGCGAATGCGAGTTGGCCACGCAGGCGGCTGCGGCCCTGGTTTCGGGCAGGCCCTGAAAATCTTTCCGGGGCCGGCGTTCGCGGCACCGCTAGCATCGCCGGTCACAACGAGACAGGAGACCAGACCATGCCCGTGATCACCAACATCGAAGACCTGCGTGTGCTCGCCGAGAAGCGCGTGCCGCGCATGTTCTACGACTACGCCGATTCCGGCTCCTGGACCGAGACGACCTACCGCGCCAACGAGAGCGACTTCCAGAAGATCAAGCTGCGCCAGCGCGTGGCGGTGAACATGGAAAACCGCTCGACGGCGACGAAGATGGTCGGCCAGGACGTGAAGATGCCGGTGTGCATCGCGCCCGTCGGCCTGACCGGCATGCAGCACGCCGACGGCGAGATCCACGCCGCGCGCGCTTCAGAGAAGTTCGGCATCCCGTTCACGCTGTCGACGATGAGCATCTGCTCGATCGAGGACATCGCCGCCAGCACGAAGGCGCCGTTCTGGTTCCAGCTCTACATGATGCGCGACCGCGATGCCATGGCGCGCATGATCGATCGCTGCAAGGTGGCGAAGTGCAGCGCGCTGGTGCTGACGCTGGACCTGCAGGTCATCGGCCAGCGCCACAAGGACCTGAAGAACGGCCTGACCGCCCCGCCGCGGCCGACGATCGCCAACATCATCAACCTGATGACCAAGCCGCGCTGGTGCCTGGGCATGGCCGGCACACGCCGCCACACCTTCGGCAACCTCGTCGGCCACGTCAAGGGCGTCAGCGACATGAGCTCGCTGGCCGCCTGGACCAACGAGCAGTTCGACCCGCGCCTGTCCTGGGCCGACGTCGAGTGGGTCAAGAAGCAATGGGGCGGCAAGCTGATCCTCAAGGGCATCATGGACGTGGAAGACGCGCGCCTGGCAGTGGGCAGCGGCGCCGACGCCATCGTCGTCAGCAACCACGGCGGGCGGCAGCTCGACGGCGCGCCCAGCAGCATCGAGGCGCTGCCGGCGATCGTCGAGGCGGTGGGCCGGCAGACCGAAGTCTGGATGGACGGCGGCATCCGCAGCGGCCAGGACGTGCTCAAGGCCTGGGCGCTGGGTGCGCGCGGCACGATGATCGGCCGGGCCATGGTCTACGGCCTGGGCGCCATGGGCGAGGCCGGTGTCACCAAGGCCCTGCAGATCATCCACAAGGAGCTCGACGTGACGATGGCCTTCTGCGGCCACACCCAGCTCACCAACGTCGACCGCTCGATCCTGCTGCCGGGCAGCTACTGAACTCGCGCCTCGTTCATTCCGTCGCAATTCGGGGCTGGCGTCTGGCTGACGCCAAACTTACACTGAGCGCATTCGTCGCCCCCAGGGGATGCGCCATGACCCTCGACCAGTTCCAGGAATTGCGCCAGTGGTTTCTCCGGCATCGGGGTGACCATCCGATGGAGGGCCATGTCTGGACCACCCTCCTGACGCTGTGGATGGTCGGCTGGGTCGGCGCACCGACCGCCTGGCTGCTGCAGTGGGATCTGGCGGCGCTGGGCGCCGTGCTGCTCGTCTTCGCGCCGGGCCGCTACGTCGCGTGGCGCGACCGGCTGCACCGCCGCGGCCGGCTGCGCTGCGACTGGATCGCCCTGCTGCGCTGAGAGCCGATCAGAGCTGGCGCGCCTCGAAGGTGTTGCACTGCTGGACGCTGCCGGTCTGCAGGCCGCGCTTGAACCAGGTGACGCGCTGCGCGCTGCTGCCGTGGGTGAAGCTCTCCGGCTGCACGGTGCCGCGCGACTTGCGCTGCAATGCATCGTCGCCGATCTGGCCGGCGGCATTGAGCGCTTCTTCCAGGTCACCCTGCTCGAGGATCTGCCGCGCCTTCTGGGCATGGTGAGCCCAGAGCCCGGCAAAGCAGTCGGCCTGGAGTTCCAGGCGCACGCTCAGCGCGTTGCCCTGTGCCTCGCTGACACGGCCGCGGGTGGACTCGACCTTGGCGGTGATGCCCATCAGGTTCTGCACGTGGTGGCCGACCTCGTGGGCGATCACGTAGGCCTGGGCGAAATCGCCCGGCGCGCCGAGCTGCGTGCGCATCGTCTCGTAGAAGCCGAGATCGATGTAGACCTTCTGGTCGCCGGGGCAGTAGAAAGGCCCCATCGCCGCCTGGCCCTGCCCGCAGGCCGTTGGCTCGGAGCCGCGGAACAGGCGCAGCTTGGGCTCGCGGTAGGTGGCACCCAGTTGCTGGAACTGGGTGCGCCAGACGTCTTCGGTATCGGCCAGCACCACCGAGACGAAGCGCGCCATGGTGTCGTCGGCCGGTGGCTTGCCCGCCGGCGCCGACTGCTGCTGCGGCCCCGGCCCTTCGCCGCTGAGCAGGCCCAGCACCGTCAGAGGATTGATGCCGAAGATCCAGCCGGCCACCAGGGCGATCGCCACCGTGCCCAGCCCGATGCCGCGACCGCCTCCCAGGCGCACGCCGCCTGCGCCTCGCGAGGACCGCGCATCCTCGACGTTGTCGCTCTCGCGGTTGCCTTCCCACTTCATGGCGGTCTCCCTGTTGGTGGGCGGCTCAGGCCGGACCGAAGCCGCTGTGCAATTCGGCAGGGCAGGCCTGAAATGAGCCGCCTGCGGTGCGCAATTTCATAGGCGCTTCCCTCCGGCGGCTCAGGTCTTGGGCAGCGTCACGCCGCGTTGGCCCTGGTACTTGCCACCGCGGTCCTTGTAGCTGGTTTCGCAGACCTCGTCACTCTCGAAGAACAGCACCTGCGCGCAGCCTTCGCCCGCGTAGATCTTCGCGGGCAGCGGCGTGGTGTTGCTGAACTCCAGCGTCACGTAGCCCTCCCACTCGGGCTCGAAGGGCGTGACGTTGACGATGATTCCGCAGCGTGCGTAGGTGCTCTTGCCCAGGCAGATCGTCAGCACGTTGCGCGGGATGCGGAAGTACTCGACGGTGCGCGCCAGCGCGAAGCTGTTGGGCGGGATGACGCAGACGTCGGCCTCGATGTCGACGAAGCTGCGCTCGTCGAAGTTCTTCGGGTCGACCACCGTGCTGTAGATGTTCGTGAAGACCTTGAACTCCGGCGCGCAGCGGATGTCATACCCGTAGCTGCTGGTGCCGTAGCTGACGATCTTGTGTCCGTCGGGAGCGGTGCGCACCTGTCCGGGTTCGAACGGATCGATCATGCCGTGCTGCTCGGCCATGCGCCGTATCCACTTGTCGCTCTTGATGCTCATGTGCGCAATTCCGGGTCGGGAAACGTGCATTTTAGGGACCCCGTCGCGCACCACCGGCCGAAGCTGTGCGACAGTTGGGCCTGAAATGATCCCGGAGAACCGCATGCGTGCCGCGACCGACCTCCTGAGCCAATACGCCCTTTACCACCGCGACCGCCGCAACATCGCGAGCCACTTCGTCGGCGTGCCGATGATCGTGTTCGCTGTCGGCGTGCTGCTGGCCAAGCCGGCTTTCGCGCTCGCCGGGTTGGCGCTGTCGCCGGCCTGGGTGGTGTTTGCGCTGGCGGCCGCCTGGTACCTGACGCGCGGCAATCTCTCGCTGGGCGTGGCCACCACTGCGGCAGTCGGCGCGCTGATCGCCCTGGCCCATCACGTGGGCAACAGCGGCACCGGCGCCTGGCTGGCCTGGGGAATCGGGTTCTTCGTGGTCGGCTGGATCATCCAGTTCATCGGCCACTGGTACGAGGGCCGCAAGCCGGCCTTCGTCGACGACATCGTCGGCCTGCTGGTCGGCCCGATGTTCGTCACCGCCGAGGCGCTGTTCTCGCTCGGCTGGGGCAAGCCGCTGTTGCACGAGATCGAGCGCCGCGTCGGCCCGACGATGATGCGGGACCTCGCCCGCATCGCCTGAACCATCAGCCGGCAGCCCGTGCCGGCTCCGGCTGGGCCTCGAAACGCTCGAACCCGCCATAGCAGATGAAGTGCCGGTTGGTGGCCCGGCCGAACAGGCACAGGCCCAGCCGCCCGGCGATCTCGTGGCCCATTTGCGTGATGCCGCTGCGCGACACGATGATCGGCACGCCCATCTGCGCCGACTTGATGACCATCTCGCTGGTCAGCCGCCCCGTCGTGTAGAAGACCTTGTCGCCGCCGTCCACGCCGTTCAACCACATCCAGCCGGCGATGGTGTCGATGGCGTTGTGCCGGCCGACGTCCTCCACGAACATCAGCAACTCGTCTTGGCGGAACAGCGCGCAGCCGTGCACCGACCCGGCCGACTTGTAGGTGCTCTCCTGGCGCCGCACGGCATCGAGCAGGCCGTACAGGCGCGCCTGGCTCAACCGCGCCGTGGCCTCGCTGGCCGGCGGCAGCGAGATGTTGTCGAGGTCGCCCATCAGGTCGCCGAACACCGTGCCCTGGCCGCAGCCGGTGGTCACCACGCGCTTGGCCGTCTTCTCGTCGAAGCGCTCGATGCCGGCGCGCGTGGCCACGGCCGCGGCCTGCACGTCCCAATCCACCGTGATCGAGTCGATGTCGGCCACGCTGTCGACCAGCCGCTGGTTGCGCAGATAGCCCAGCACCAGCAGTTCCGGCGCGGCACCCAGCGTCATCAGCGTGACCAGCTCGCGCTTGTCGACGAACACGGTCAGGGCGCGCTCGGCGGGGATGGCGATCTCGCGGGAGGCGCCGAACTCGTCGCGCACCTCGATCGAGTGCATCAGCGGCGCGCAGGCCTGGGTCAGTCGGACGGTCATGCCGGGACTCTACGGGAAGCGGTGAAGACCCACGGCGAACCGCGGAATGAGAACGGGCCGCTGAAGCAGCGGCCCGGGCCAGGCGAGGCGCGCGTTCAGGTCTTCTTGGCTGGCGCCGCAGCCGGCGCCGCAGCCTTGGCCGGCGCTGCAGGCGTGCCAGCCGGCGCCGCCGCGGTGCCCGCCGGCACGAACGGGCCGGGGTCGGCGCAGGCCGGCGTATCGGTGGCCTTGTTGACCGACTTGCCGGCCTTCGCGGCATCGGCCTGGTAGCGAGCTGCCACCTTCTCCATCGAGCGGCACAGCAGGTAGGCCTCGACCTTGCCGCCATGCGCTGTCTTGGCCGCAGCCTCTGCCGCCTTGGCCTTGGCTTCGTCGGACGGGGGCGGCAGCTTGGCCACGGCCGAGGCAGCCAGAACGGAAGACAGCACGGCGATCAGGAGTTTGCGCATGGTCGGACTCTGCAGGTCAGGTTTGCGGAGCAGCTACGGTCCCGCCAGGCGGCGTGCTGCGTTGAGCGGGGATCTTGCCGGCGCGGATGTCATCGAGCCAGAGCTCGTGGTGCTCCTTGGCCCAGGATTCGTCGACGTAGCCGGTGCGCATGGCCTTGAAGGCACCGCGCGTGCCGATCGTGCCCATGTAGATGTGGCCGATGAACAGCACCAGCATCAGCACGGCCGACACGGCATGGATCATGTGCGCCACCTGCATGTCGGTGCGCAGGTAGGCCAGCCCGGGCACGAGCTTGTCGAGCACCAGACCAGAGCCGACGGACACCAGGCCGCAAACGAAAACGCCGCCCCAGAAGATGACTTTCTCTCCGGCATTGAAGCGGTGCGACGGGACTTCATGGTCGCCGAGCATGCCGCCGCCCTTGGCCAGCCAGGTCAGATCGGAGGCCTTGGGGAGGTTGTCGCGCACGAAGGTCACGATGACGATCAGCAGCGACACGGCGAACACCGGCCCGGCGAAGTTGTGGGCCGTCTTGAGCGCATAGGTCAGCCAGCCGAACAGCGTGCCGCCGATTACGGGCAGCAGGAAGAACTTGCCGAAGGCCATCACGATGCCCGAGATTGCCAGGATGCTGAAGGCGATCGCGTTCGACCAGTGTGCACTGCGCTCGAAGGGCGTGAAGCGCTCGACCACACGCCCGGTGTCGGCCACGTGGCCGCCCAGCGGACCCTTGCGCCAGTAGAACAGTGCGAGCGCGAGCGTGACGATGAGCAGCAGCGCACCGCCATAGGGGATGATCCACTGGTTGCGGACCTGGCGCCAGGCTTCGCCGGCGTTGGTGAAGCGTGAGCCGGGGTACTCCACGAACGGCTGGATCAGCACGCCCTTCTCGGCCCCGGGCAGCGACGAATAGCCCGCGCTGTTGCCCGACTCGCGCACCGCGCGCCAGAACGGCGCGTTGTTGCCGGGCTGGCTCTTGGCGCGCTGGGCGTTCGACTCATCGGCCTTGGGCAGATCGGCCGCGGCCGCGTCGGCGGCGGGCTTGGCCGCAGCGCTGTCCGCCTGGGCCATGGCGAGGCCCGGGCCGAGCAGCGCGGCCGCCAGGAGCAATGTGCGCATCACGCGGTGCATGGCTTCTCCTCGATTCGCAACAAGCTCACTTCAGCGCCGGGGCGCGGTTGTACTCGTTCTGGCTCTGCGCACGCTGGCGCAGCTGGGTCTCCCAGCTCGCCTTGTCGCCGGCTTTCCAGCCTTCGGCGACGTAGGCGTTCTGCGCTCCGTCCCAGGCCTTGCCGTCGGACTTCTTCATCGCTGGCTGTACGGTCTGGGCTTTCTCACCGCAGGCCGCGAGGCCCGACGCGAGCACGGCGACGATCAGGATCCGTTTCATCATGACTTGGTGGTCTCCGCCTTCGGTTGTGCGGCGCCGCCCGAGCTGGGCTTGCCGTAGGCCGTGCCCCAGCCCCAGACTTCGGAGCCCTTGCCGCGCGTCAGCACGCGGGTACGGAAGATGTCGGCCACCACGTCGCCGTCGCCGCCGAGCAAGGCCTTGGTCGAGCACATCTCGGCGCAGGCCGGCAGCTTGCCTTCGGCCAGGCGGTTGCGGCCGTACTTGTCGTTCTCGGCCTCGCTGCCGTTGGCCTCGGGGCCGCCGGCACAGAACGTGCACTTATCCATCTTGCCGCGCAGGCCGAAGGTGCCGTTGGTCGGGAACTGCGGCGCGCCGAACGGGCACGCGTAGGAGCAGTAGCCGCAGCCGATGCAGGTGTCCTTGTCGTGC
>Ga0209717_1000457_pt1 | contig 50058 bp, 80 predicted proteins | sample AD_UKC048_MetaG_FD_184418 | JGI IMG/M metagenome (GOLD analysis project Ga0209717, IMG submission 184418) | Active sludge microbial communities of municipal wastewater-treating anaerobic digesters from USA - AD_UKC048_MetaG (SPAdes) (version 2) | ecosystem: Engineered > Bioreactor > Anaerobic >...
ATTGTTAAATAACCAATTATATTGTTAAATAACCACGTTTTTTTGGTACTTAACAATTTAATAACGTTAATTTAAGGTTCTCTTAACATTACCTGGATTATTGTTAAGTACTTAACAATTTAATAACGTTCTGTTAATAATCATCTAACATTAGTGTACTATATTTACAGCACGTTCTTTGTTGTTTTGTTTTGTTTGCACGTGCAAAAATATTATTAAGCAAGGCATACTGATGAGGCTTTGGTAGCCGAAATGGTACTTTTTAATACAAGGTACCATATATGTCAAATTTTTATTAATTACCATTAACTTTTTAAAATTTTTAATTATGACAACAAAAAAGGAAAACGGTAAGCTGGCTGCTGAAGTGGCTGCTACCACAGTTGAAAACGTTGAGAACGCCGCCGAGGTTAAAATGGCTGAGATCATTACCGAGGAAAGTATCAAGGCTGAAGAGGCTGCTCTGAAAGCAAAAAAGGCCCTGCTGGCAAAGTACAAAAAGGAAGCCGCTGAACGGGATGCCGCTGCCGCTGCCGCTGCGAAGCTGGAAATGCTTAAAAGCCTACACAAGGAGCAGGTTAACGTGCTGGCAAGGGAAATGGCTGACGTGCTGGCTGACAGGCGTTGGGCGGGTGCTGAGGATTTTACCGAATGGCTCAAAGCTCAAATGGCTCGTATTCCCAAGGCTCCCAAGGCTACGGCTGCAAAGGCTGCGAAAGCTGGCAGCACAGGCGCTCATAGCGGGGACGGCATTATCACCCGGATTGCGGAAATTGTGGCTGAAGCTGGCGAGAATGGCATCAGCAAGGACGCCCTGCAGGCTCAGCTGGGTGCCGAGTTTCCCCACCGGGACGAAAAGGACATCAAAGCCAAAATCTACTCCATGAGGAATTACGACCGTAAGGGCTACCTGCTTGAGGTTGAGGACGGCCGGTACTACAATCGCCCCGTGGATGAGGAAGATGCCGAATAACGTTCCCACAGGCGTACTGATGAGGCTTTAGGAGCCGAAACGGGGCTGAGAATGCCCCGTATACGTCAAACCAAAAATTAAAAATTGAAAATGGAAAACAATTTTGCAAATGCCGCTAAATTGTGGATAAAGGCTGGCAAAACCAGTAAACCTTCCCGCAGGGAGCTTAATTTTATCCGCTACCTGGTATCCCGTGAGGAAACCCAGGAAAAAATTGTTGAGTTTATCCAACAGACCTATAAACCTATTAATTTTTAATATTATGAAAAAGCTGAGAAATCTTTGGTACAAAAACCTCGACGGAATTGTTATGGGCAGTATGGTCGGGATCCTTGCAGGTTTTATCCTGCTTTGGGTTAGTTGGGTAGGCGCTGTCGTAGTGGCAGTTGCCTTTAACGTGTTTTGTGCCTATATAACGTTGAATGTAAGAGTAGTAGCCGATTTATAGCACTACCAATTGATTGAAAACTAAATTTAAAGATACTGTAATAGCTTAAATAAGACCCATAACACGGCTATTACTTTTACATAGTGTTATAGGGCGTTTTTATTATGGCTACAAAAACAACATACGCAGGAGTAACTACCGAACTAACTGATAACTTGTTTGAAAAACCAAAGGTGTATAAAAACAAGCCGAGAAAATCGAATAAGTTTGGAGTGATAAGTTTATATTATGACGGTGTTTATTACTTCCCTTCTGATATAAAAGAATCTGATAAACGAGAAAACAAGCCCTTCGAGATACAAGGTGTTTATTATAGGGGTAAATGGTATCAAGATACTTTTTACATCACAAATGAATTTAAGGAGTTTCTTTTAAATGCCCTATAACTACCCCGTACAAGGCAAGGCATACTGATGAGGCTTAGAATAGCCGAAACCGGCAGGAAATTTGCCGGTCTATGTCAAACTAAAAAAACAAAAATGAAAAAAAGGAACCTTGTGCCAGCAGTATGGCTGCTGGCAGTCCTGTTGATCCCACTTTGGAGGGGAATCGCGAAGTGGCAGGACGTGAAAACGGAATGCAGGAACCTGCAGGAACCTTCGGACATGAATATCGTCCTTGTTTTGGAAGATTACCATTTTTCCAGGCTTGATGTCTTTGACAAGCCTAACCTGATTGATTTCTACAAGAGTGGTCTGAGGAGGATGAGATGAAATACTTTGCGCCGAGGAACGCTATCAACCTTAAAATTGAATCCGAAATCAATACTTTGATGAGTACTCAGTATGATGTGCTGGGTCATTCCGTCAATATTGCAGATTTGGGATGGAAATGGGAATGGGATAGCGCCAAGAGAAGATTTGGCAGATGTATGATCAGTAAAAAACTGATAACGATTTCTTACCTTTTGGTAAAACAAAATCGAGATAACCTGGAGGTGGTAAGGAATGTGGTACTTCATGAGGTAGCTCATGCAATCCATTGGACTATCTACAAAAAGGCTAACCACGACTCCGTATGGCAACGTATCGCCTTAACCATTGGTTGTGATGGTAGAAGGTGTTACTCCTCAGAAGAGGTAAAGCCTACCAAGTCTAAATACTCTTTGGTTTGTCCTGGATGTGGAAAAGAATACCCACGTCATAAGAAACCTACCAGAGAAGCCAGTTGTGGTATCTGTTGTCCTGGAAAATGGGATGCTCAGTTCAGATTAAAATTGATCCAAAATTATTAATTTTACTTTCCAGCAAGTCCAGTGATTTCAATCACTTCAGACGACTGTGCTACTTATTTTCTAATCCATAAAAACAAGAAAATGATAAACGATCACACCAATGGCAAATTGGCTGAAATTAAAGCCTATGCCACAGAACATCACCTGGAAGAGAGTTTTAACAAGACTTTTGCCAGGTTTGAACGCTATTCTGATCAGGGAAATGAAGTCAAACTCTTTGCTGATTTCGCTCCCTTGTCTCTCTACTTTGAAATCCTCAGGGATGGACAGTTTGTCCTGAACGGTGGGTTCATATTTCATGGGCCTCATGATGGGTATGGAAATGGAGGGGCACCAACATTTTCAGTCAGCATTGACCCAGAGAAACAGCCTGGATGGAGTATTCACACTTAACAACCAGCACTATGAATAAAACAGCACAACGTAAATTGCCATTTCCGAAAGATGGAAACACTATGCCAGAAGAAATGCTACCAAGAATGAAAGAGGACCCCATATTCCGTGTTTCTGAAATTGAAATCTCATACAGCCCTGTTGTCAAATCTTCAGAAAGGATAACCATCACCGGTTCTGCTGATGCAGAAAGAGTATTTCGCAGAATATGGGGCCAGCCAATTGAGCTCAGGGAATGTTTTTATGCGCTTTTCCTGAACAGGGCTAATAAGGTGTTGGGGTATTTTCTGGTATCAGTTGGTGGCATAACAGGCACTGTTGTTGATCCCAGGTGCGTTTATCAAGCTGCATTGAAATCATCTGCTACGGGCATCCTACTAGCTCACAATCATCCGTCTGGGAATCCTCAGCCAAGTGATGCAGATATTCAAATAACAAATAAGCTGAAGGAAGCAGGACAACTCCTGGACATCAATTTGCTTGATCATTTGATATTGATGCCGGAAGGATACACCAGTTTTGCTGATGAGGGGATGTTATAAAAAGGGAGGCGGATGAGTCTCCCTTTTTAATTAAGGTGCCATTAATATAATTTGTAGAGCAGATTGCAGGAATAAAGAATTCATAATGAAGAAATAACAACTTATAATTTTTTGTGTTAAGTTTGAAGAACCATAATCATATGTCAAATTTAACACCTTGAAACCATGAATGCTACAGAAAAAACTATTACATTGTTCGGCACTGAATATCAAGTTGCTGACGAACACGATGGATTTATTACAATCCGGGAACTGAAAAGCTTTCTTCCTGAAATGGAGAGTGAATTGTATGCACAGCTTAAAGAGGACATTAGCCAGCATGGTATTCATGATCCTATTCTCTATAAGGAGTTCCCTGAAGTCGGTAAATTGGTTTTAGAAGGTCATACCCGTTTAAAAGTTGCCATTGAAGTTGGTTATAAGGGGGAGAAAAAATTACCCCGAAATCCTGTGCAAGAGGATTTTCAAACCCTTGATGAAATTAAACTATGGATGATAAAGCATCAAATGCAGCGAAGAAATCTCAATGCTGCACAAAAGCTTCGTATTGCCATGCCATATAAGGAGGTTTTTGAGAAAGAGGGGAAAAAGAACCAATCAGTGGCTGGTAAAGGGAAAAAACAGAAATTTTTCCAGGACTCCTGCTTCATACAAGATGAAGATGATAATGAAATTCTGTTTGAAGGTATTATCCTTAAACCTGACTACAATGCCTAATGAATTTATGAAACGATATGGGGATAAAAAAATTATTCCCTCTAAAAAAAGGTGGACCCCCAAAACTGAACAACAAATGAGAATCGAAATTCAATCTGCCCGGGCTCAATTGATTTATTGGAATGATGAACTGCTGGACAAATGGATGTCAGATGAAGATGAGAAGCTCCATATCATCTGGGAACAAATTAACCAAATAATTGAACGTTTAAATAAAATCTAAATTAATTATACTATGAAAACATTTATGGGATTACAAATTGAACAAAGTCCTGAAGAAAATCGTACATATCTTCTGGGATGGGAACCTTATTTTGAAAAGTATAGAAAAGTTGCTACTATCTTCCACTCCTTAAAAGAAGTTATTCCTTGCCATGGGTATTTCTATCCGCATAAATATGGGGTGATTTCTGAAAAATATGCTAAGAAAATTGGATACAAATTTAATAACCAATAAGAAAGGCACGACTTTATGGCAACAATACTGATTTCAAAGGTAGGAGATTTTCGATGTTTTATCAAGGATGTATTCGTCCCAGATAAAGAAGGATATTGTTATTTTGTCCAGGAAACAGGCTTCTACACAAGAATTGAAAAAAGAGCTATCCTTCACGCAAGAAGGTATTTAAAAAAGAAACGTGAAATGTATCACAGAATAAGAGGAATATGATAAGAACTGCAAATCTGATTAAGGAAAGACAGGTTATTAAAATTTGTTTTTCTTACTCAGACAAAGAAGCTTTTAGAAAGATTGCTTCTTTTCCTGATGTTAAAATGAAATCCGACTATTGGGAAGGGTATATTACCCAAAAATTAATAGAACTACTGAAAGAATTAAATTTTGTATTTAGTCCTTCCCTTCAAAACTGGGATAAAAAGGAAGATGAAGTAAAAAAACTTTCTTTGAATCTTAATGTAGAGGAACTCTACAAATATCAAATAGAAGGTGTTCATTTTTTAGAACAAAAGAATGGAAGAGCTTTGATAGCAGATGAAATGGGTTTAGGTAAAACTGTTCAAGTTTTATCTTGGCTAAAACTACATCCAGAATTCTCAAAAGTTTTAGTAATTTGTCCAGCCAGCTTGAAAATTAACTGGCAAAGGGAAGCAGAAAAATGGGCTCTGTTGGATATGGAAATTTTAAATGGTACTACTCCACACAAAATTAAGAGTAATGATGTTATTATCAACTATGATATCCTTTCTTATTGGGAGAAACATTTAAAGTTAAAACAATTTGATGTGATAATATTTGATGAGGCCCATTACATCAAAAATAATAAAGCAAAACGAACAAAAGCATTTAAAAGACTGGTTAAATCAGTTCCAAGGTTGATTGCTTTAACAGGTACACCAATTGAAAACAAACCAATTGAGATATATAATATTGTGAAGGTAATAGATCCTTCTATATTCCCTGATGCAACAGACTTTGCTGTTGAATTTTGTGGGGCAAAGAAAACAAGGTTTGGATGGGATAAAAATGGTGCTACAAATACGTTAAGATTGAATAAAATTCTATCAAGTTCGATAATGATTAGAAGAAAGAAGGTAGATGTACTAAAAGATTTACCTGAAAAACAAATCATTAAAGTACCATTCGAGATTAACAATAGAATAGAATACGACCAGGCAGAAACAGAATTTGTAGAATTCTTAAAAAAGAAATTCAATACAGAAAATCTTACGGAAGAAATCCTGGAAGAATTAAAACAATTTGCCAAACGTAATGATATTGAAGTTAGTGAAGAACTAACCACAGATGAGATACGTTTGATAAAAGAACATAAATTTGAAAGAATTGCTTCTGCACCAGTCCTTGCACAAATTGAATTACTTAAACAATTAGCAGTGAAAGGTAAAATTGACCAAATAATTGAATGGATTGAAAATTTCTTAGAAAGTGGTGAGAAACTGGTTGTATTTGCCGTTCATAAAAAGGTTGTTTCTCAGTTAATGGAAAAATTTAAACATATCGCGGTTAAGGTAGACGGTAGTGTTTCTCAAAAACAAAGACAAGAAGCTGTTGATAAATTCCAAAAGGATGTTAAAACAAGATTATTTATCGGAAATATTAAGGCAGCAGGAGTAGGAATTACTTTGACAGCGGCGTCTAATGCAGCCATAATTGAATTTCCTTGGTCTCCTGGAGAATTAAATCAAGCAGCAGACAGAATACATCGTATTACTCAAACAAAACAGGTTACAATATGGAATTTGGTTGGGGAGAGTACTATTGAAGAAAAGATAATTACTTTACTTAAGAAGAAAGAAAAAGTAATTACCAAAATATTAGATGGCAAACAATATGAAGACCAGTCCATATTAATGGATTTGTTTAAAAGCTATTTAATGATTAAAACATGAAAAATTTGAAATTTGTAAATAGAATTAAAGGACGAATTTACAATAAGATTGTAGAGTTAGATGTCTTAAACGGAGTGCCTATCAGGTACAGAGTACTTAATGAAGGAAATCATTTATGGTGCCATAGTAATGATTTGTATGAAAGTGATTTTGATGAAATTTTAGATGTAAATATTGTACCACTTAATCAAAAATGAAATGAGTAAATTAAAGACATTAGCAGAATCCGAAGGCTACGAAAGTGTAGAAGAAATGCTTGAAGCTTCGACTTGGGACAGCGTGGTCCCAGCAATCTGTACAAACAAAGATTGTAATGCTACCTACAGCTACGAACCTGATTGTGATCGTGGATGGTGTGATGAATGTAAAACAAATTCAGTAAAGAGTTGTCTTGTACTCGCAGGAATTATTTAACCTTAATATTTAGAAAAATGGAAAAGAATGAATTAACGTTAGAAATGTTGAAAGCTTCTTTCAACAGAATTTCAGTAGAAAATCGTTCCGTTGGTATATGGAACATAAAAAGAGAAATTATGAAGAAAACGTACCCACAACACCTAATCTCCGAATTAGATGCGAGTGGGTTTATTAAAAAATGGTTATGGACGTAATACGTCTGTATAGGGACTTCAACGTTGACCACAGAACGGAAGGACATAAACATTGTCGTCCGGGATGGGTCAACGTTGAGTGTCCTTTCTGTGAAGGAAACCCAGGATATCATCTTGGATGGAACATCAACGAAGAATACTATTTCTGTTGGCGTTGTGGATGGCACGCTCCCGTTAAAACCATTGCTGAATTGACAGGCCTTAAAGAAAATGAGGTCACTGAAATTCTCCCACAGTATGGGATTAACCGTACTATCCTACATCAAAAAATTAAAACCAAAAGAGAATTTGAAATCCCTTCAGGTTTAAGTTATTTGAAAACACAACAGAAAAAGTATCTACGTGAAAGAATGTTTGACCCTAATTTGATAGAAGAAAAATATCAAATACGTGCTACCAGTCCTACCTCAAAGTTAGGAATGTACTATTATCGTTTCCGTATTTTTATTCCATACTTTTGGAACGGGGAAATGGTGAGTTTTGATTCTCGGGATGTAACTGGAAAACAACCAAACAAATATTATGCCTGTCCAGATGAATATGAATTGATGGGAAGAAAACAAATACTGTATGGAATACAAGAAAATTGGAACCCTGAGATTGGTATTTGTGTTGAAGGACCGACAGATGTTTGGAGATTGGGTGATTCAAGTTTTGCTACGAGTGGTATTCAATACACCCATAATCAAGTAAAACTAATGTCTTCAATCTTTAAACGAATTGCAGTTGTGTATGATGATGAAATACAAGCTCAATCACAAGCAAAAAAACTTGTAGCTGAATTACGTTTTCGTGGAGTTGATGCCTGGAACGTTTCCATACAAGGAGATCCAGGTAGTTTGACGAATAAAAAAGCAAAAGAATTATTAAATTACATTAAAAATCATTGAAAAATGACAAAAAAAGATTATATTTTTCTTGCAGAACTATTTGCTATGCTTGAAATGGGGTATATGTCTGCCGAAGATTTAAGGTTTTATCTTATTCAATATCTTGGAGAAGATAATTCAAGGTTTGACGGTGATGTATTTGCAAAATATATTCAAGATTTAAAAAATGAAGTTAAACCGTTTAAATATTTTTAAAAATGGAAACAGGGATTAGGTTAAGGGGTCTGTTAGATGGATTACTTAACAACTCAAAAATTGATTATACTGATTACAGAATACGTAATCAGATAATTGACCGGATTGAGGAAAGTCTGAACTCTGCCGATTGGATTGAATTACCCGATGGTACTACTTACAAAAAGGTTTTTACACCTACTTATTTCAAGGAACAAGAAAAGGAATCAGAAGAATTACGTAAACAGCCTTTGTTTCGTGAATTGAATTCTGAAGAAGAACTTCAGTTTCGTGCTTGGGCAAGAGAGAATTATGAACCACACGGAACTATCAGTGAAACATGGCACCCTATCGTACAAGATGAATGTGCGATTATTAACCAAGAACAGAATGATGTTGTCTGGGTTAAATGTATTTCTTTAAAAGAAAATAGATTAAAATATTGGGCAAATGTTTTTGAAATAAACAAAGTTTACAAATTACTTGGAGAAGATGAGGAGGATGGTACATATCTTATTGAATATGAGAAAGGAAAAGGAAAATGGTGTGATAAAGAATGTTTTGAAATAATTAAAAAAGGGGAAGAATGAAAACTTACAGAGCAACATTAGTCGTCTTTGAAGATGAACTGAATGAAACCTTTACAGGAGAAGCTATGGATTTGGTAAATGTAGACGATGCAAATGATCGTCTTTTTGCTGACCCCGATTCTTTTACAGTTGGTGAACTTGTAACAGAAGATGAAATCTACTTAGAACCACGTGCTTATGTGGATGAGAACAATTATGGAACTGCTATGTTTGCATTTAAGAAAGAGGAGGACTTAGAAGATGAATAATCCGTTTGAAGGTTGGGAAATTATAAACGTTGACCCGGGAAACTTGGTAATATGTGATTTCTGTAATAGAGATTTCACAGAAGATACAACCTCGGTTGGGGGTATTCTATTTTCAGGACACGCTTGTTGCCCTGTTTGCTTACCTGAATTCCAAAAAGGAATTAAAAAGTATAAAGAAGAAAAGTTTGTACAGGCAACGGCAAAAGAAAAAGAAACTTTCCGTGATTTTGTTTACCGAATAAGAAAAGGAGATTTTTAAAATGAACAAATTACTAATTGGATATAAATTCCAAGATTATTGTGTTGATGTAATCAAATATTTTACTCCTGAATTCTGTGAAGCTCACGAAGAATGGTGTATTGAGGACTATGGGCAATTTGAACGCTGGGCTGGATATCTTTACATAAAAGAATATGCTCCTTCAAGAGCTGGTAGAATTATTGAACGTGCTTATAATCTTTATATCAAAAAATAATGGAAAAGGTAACAAGGGAAAACTGTGAAAAATTAAATCGGTTTGAGCATTTAACCGCTAAAAATGCAGATGGTACACGCCTTCGGGCAAGAAGAAATGGTGTTACTCTTCTTTGGAAAAGAAAACCTGAATCATTTTCTATTCCGATTAAACACGGTCTTCATAATCACGGGTACATTAATAATAAAACCAGCGAATTGTGGGAGGGTGAGGAATGATAAGGGAAGAACCAGGAAAAGTAATGCCTCATCAACGACATTACCAAGTTGGAAACGTTGTTCGTATTTGTAAAGAGCCCCCTAAAGCAAGATCCTCTGGTTTCTTGCTTGGGTCGTTGCACGTCATTAAACGACCCCCTGAGGGTTGTATAAATAGTGCCTCAGCAATTTGGCTACAAGATAAGCAGCGACAATTAAGATCTCTGCAATTTATGTATTGGGAGTGGACCGGCAAAGTTGAGAAGCCTATAAGAACCCGTACAAAGTAAAATTTTAAATCTAAAATAGTTGCAAAATACCTTTAAAAGAATTTTTTATTCTTAAATTAATTTTGTAACTTTGTGTTCTTATTTCCTTAAATATTAAGGTATTACAAATTCACATTTTTTATGAAAGCCGACATAAAGAAGAATTTTCTAAGTTTATTGGTTTTTTGTTTGTCATAAGCAACAGGCAGGTTAGTAAGGAAGCGGCTTCTTTCTGAAAACCTGTCTGTTTTTGTTAAACCAAGAAAATGAATAGTAAATCATTTGCATTAGAGATTCTATCCTCTGAATCTTATTTAGTGGTTAATAAGAAATTAATTAAACAATTCGGACCTGATACCGCAATATTTTTATCAAATTTAATTGATAAATATAAGTATTTTCAAGACAAGCAAATTTTAATAGAAGATGGTTTCTACATTACTCATAAAAAATTAATTGAAGAATACGGATTCACAGATAGAGGAATTCGTAATTGTAAGACATCATTAAAAACCAAAGGCCTTATAGAAACCAAACTTATTGGTATTCCTCCAAAAGAATATTATTACATTAATTGGGAAGAATTAATTAAAAGTATGGATATAGAATTAGACCAAGAAACCATAAAAAATGGTGTAAGGGATATCCCTTACGGAACCGTAAGGGATTGGCCTAACGGAACCGTAAGGGTTAATAATAATAACAAAGTAATAAACAATAACAAATTAAAATTAACTTCGTTTGAAGAAGAAGATTTACCAAAATTAACAAGATTTATCACTCCCAATCAATTTAACAATTTCTGGGAACTTTATCCAAGAAAAGCAGAAAAAGGTAAAGCCTTGACAAGTTGGAATAAACTATGTACCAAGAAAACTGGAGTCAAGCCAACCTGGAGACAAATCAGAAGTGCTATAATAGCCCAAAAACAAAGTGACCGCTGGCAAAACAAAGATTTCATTCCTTTACCTACGACGTGGTTAAATCAAAGTAGATGGCTCGATGACCCAAATGAAATGAAAAACTTTGATTACGGAAATAATGGAAATGGTAAAACTTATTCTAATAATAAGTTTGAGCCAATGTTTGATGAAATAGGAAAAACCTCAAGAAATGATTGAACGTAAAATAATCATAGGATTAATTACCCAAACAGAGTATCTACGTCAGTTAGAGGAAATATGGAACCAAGATTATATTGAGAGTTCTACAGCCCAAAAAATATCATCCTGGTGTTGGGAATATTTCCGTAAGTACAGACAAGCCCCACTTGAGAATATTGAAATGATTTACATTAGAAAATTACGGGGTAAAAAACTGGATAAAGATGAAGCAGAAGAAATAGAAGGAGAGATTCTACCTAACTTGTCTGAAGAGTACGAAAAGAAAGGAATAAACATTACCTACCTGTTAGAGGAAACCAAAGATTACTTTAATGAAAGACAAGTAACATTACATAATGAAAGAGTTAGTTTTTTACTGGCTAAAAATAAGGTAGAAGAAGCCCAAAAAGAAATAGAAAATTTTAAACCAGTATCTTTTAAACAGGAAGAAGAAAATGAATTAGATTTAAGTACGGAAAGATTACTCACAAAAATAGAGTCTGCTTTTGATACAACCTACCAAAATGTAATTCGTTTTCCTGGTGCTTTAGGGGAATTTTGGAATGAACAACTTGTTCGTGGAGGATTTGTTTCTTTACTTGCTCCAGAAAAAAGAGGAAAGACTTATATTCTTCTTGAATTTATGATGAGAGCTTATAAACAGAAACGTAAAGTTGCATTCTTCCAGGCAGGGGATATGACAGAAAATCAACAATTAATAAGAACTTGTGTTTATCTTGCTGAACGAAGTAATCTTGAAAAATATTGTGGTATTCAATATGTACCAACCCAAGACTGTATAAAAAATCAAACAGATAACTGTAATAGGGCAATCAGAGAATGTAACTTTGGTGTCTTTAAAATGAAAGAAGAAGACATTAGAAAAAATATTACAAAGAAAGAACTTATTGAAGCTTATAAAGAAAATCCTACATATAAACCTTGTTACAACTGTCCTGAATGGATGAGAAATCGTTGGGGTACAGTTTGGTTAAAAGAAGTAGATTTAAAACACGCTTTGACTGTTCGTGAGGCTAAAAAATATGCTAAAAAATTCTTTATTGATACACATCAGTCTATAAAACTTTCCACTCACGTAAATGGAACCTTGACTCTTTCAAAAATTAAATCTACATTAAAGAAATGGAAAGATAAAGAAGCCTTTATTCCTGATGTAATACTTATTGACTATGCTGATTTGTTGGAAGCGGAAACACGTATGGAAGAACGCCCAAAACAAAATTACATTTGGAAAGGATTACGAGCATTATCTCAAGAATATGATTGTTTAGTAATTGCACCAACACAAGCAGATGCAGCAAGTTATAAGGCTTATCGTTTGGAATTAGATAATTTCTCCGAAGATAAACGAAAGTATGCTCATGTCACAGCTATGTACGGTCTTAACCAGGACCCATCTGGACGTGAAAAAGAGTTAGGTATAATGAGAATAAATAAAATAGTGATACGTGAAGGTGATTTTCATTCTTCCCACGAAGTTCACGTTTTACAAAGATTACAAATGGGAAGACCTCATCTCGGAAGTTTTTATTAATCATTAAAATAGAATGGTATGTACACAATTAAAAAAGAATTTTCATTTTGTGCCAGTCATAACTTAGAGTGCTTGGCACCGGAACATCCGTGTTCAAGGGTTCATGGTCACAATTATGTAGTAATTGTGGAACTTAAAAGTGAAACTCTGAATGAAGCAGGGTTTGCCACTGATTACAGACAACTTGACACTATTAAAAAGTGGATTGATGATGTATTGGATCATAGACATCTAAACGAAGTTTTTCCAAGTATGAATCCGACTGCTGAAAACATTGCATACTACCTTTTCAATGTCTTTAAAGAAACTTACCCACAGCTTTCTTCTATTACTGTTCAAGAAACACCTAAAACTTCTGCACGGTATGAACCTTGATGTATTAAAAAGAACTTTAAGAGTAAAGGAAATATTCTTTTCTTTACAAGGAGAAGGGGCTCGTGTAGGTACACCAAACATTTTTATTAGGTTAGCAGGTTGTAATAAGAATTGTTCGTTTTGTGACACGGATTGGAAAGATGGTATAGAATATACCTTAGATAATTTGATATCCGTTATTAGCAGATACCCTTGTAGTTCTATCATATGGACAGGAGGGGAACCTACTCTACAACTTGATGAAGAAATTGTGGAATTATTTAAAGAAGAAGGTTTTTATCAAGCAATTGAAACAAATGGTAGTAATCCAGTTCCTATTGGTATTGATTATGTTTCCTGTAGTCCAAAAGAAGGTGTAACAATTCGTGATTTGTGGGAGAATTTTAATGGTAGGCAACTTGATGAATTTCGTTATCTTATTACAACAGACTCTATCAAAGAAATAGATAAGCAATTACCTGGTATTGAAAATCTTCCAGAAGCTACTTATTATTACATTTCTCCAATGTTTGATGGATTTACGTATGTTCCTGATGTTGTAAATGCTTGTGTGGATTACTTAAAAAGTAAATATAATTGGTTCAATAAATATAGCAGTAAAACGTGGAGACTTTCAGTGCAAATACATAAAATTATAGGAATCGCATAATTCCTATTAAATTAAAAAATAAATTTAAAAAACCTTAAAAAACCTTTGGTAGGCTCAGATATTCTACGTATATTTGTACTTGCTTTTATTAATCAAATTTTTAATTTAAATCTTTAATGTTATGGCAAAAAAATTGACAAAGAAAGACCTTGTAGCAGCTTATAAAGAGTTGGATAAGGTAGCGGGAATCGACCCTGCAATTGAGTACGATGAATTGTCGTTGGAAGAGTTTGAAAAAGAACTCTACATTACCATTGATCAAGTGGTTGAGGAAGGTGACAAATTCAGCAAGGCTACCCAAGCCGTGTTTGATGCTCTTGCTGAAAAGTACGGTACTGAGGAAGAAGAAGAGGAAGAAGAGGAAGAAGAGGAAGAGGAAGAGGAAGAGGAAGAAGAAGAGGAAGAGGATGATGACGAGGATGAGGAAGAAGAAGAGGAAGAGGATGATGACGAGGATGAGGACGAGGATGAGGACGAAAAGAAACCTGCTCCTAAGAAAAAAGGACCTCCCCGGAAAGTTAGAAAAAGCAATCAGGAAATTGCAGACGAATTACTCGCGGAAAAAGCAGATGAGAAAACCATTCTTGCAGCCTTTAAAAAGGTGTACGCAGAACGTGCTATCACGGACATGGACTTTGTGAAGAAAAGAGCCGGTATTTACATGGACATCGCAAAGAAAAGAGCCGGCGTGAAAGTCACCAAACCTGTTAAAGCGGAAAAGGAAACAAAAGAAACAAAGAAAATTGTTCCCTTGAAAGAAGAAGTGAAGCAGGATGTTCCGAAAAAGAAGAAAAAGTAATTGAATTATCCTGGATACAAGAGCCGGTGGATTGATTATCCTATCGGCTCTTGTAATATTTTTTTGATATGGAAGAAGTGTTTAAAGAAATATTTAACTTAATCGGAGATAACCCAGAAAGGGAAGGTTTAATAGATACTCCGAGAAGAGTTGTTAAAAGCTGGACAGAACTTTACAAAGGTTATAATCAAAAAGCTGAAGATATCTTAACAGTATTCTCAAGCGATGGTTATGATCAAATTGTACTACTTAAAGATATTGAAGTTTACTCAATGTGTGAACATCATATGTTACCATTTATTGGTAAGGCTCATGTTGCATACATACCTAATGAAAAAATTGTAGGTATTTCCAAACTTGCAAGACTGGTAGATATTTACGCTCGTCGTTTACAAATACAAGAACGTATTGGACAACAGGTAACTGATGATTTAATGAGGTTACTCAAGCCAAAAGGAGCTGCCTGTATTATTGAAGCTCAACATCTTTGTATGTTGATGCGCGGTGTGAACAAACAAAATTCTGTTATGGTGACATCAAGTTTAAAAGGTGTTTTCTTACAAAATAATACAAGTAGACAAGAACTAATGAATTTAATTCATGCCAAATGAGAAAGACTTTTGTAGTAGTAAAAACGACTTTTTCTGCTTTACACGCCTGGCCAGAATGCCCATATGAGGATGTAGCTTTTTTAAGAGCACCTCATCGACACGTGTTCTATGTAACGATGAAGATACAAACAACGGAAGATCGTGAACTTGAATTTATTCGTTTAAAGAAAGAATTAGATTTTTATATTAGGGATAACTGGGAAGATAATAACTTAGGTAAACTATCTTGTGAAAAGATTGCAGAAAATCTTATGAATAATTTTAATGCTAATTTTGTAGGTGTATTTGAAGATGATGAAAACGGAGCAGAGATTTGGAATGATTAATATTATTGATCCTTCCAGCACAGAATTTAATAGAGGTTCTTTTTGCTATTCTCCTTACCTACTTTATAATGGTTTGTCAGAGTTAAGAGTAGCCGATAAGATAAATCTCTTAGAAACCTTTGTACCTGAAAATTTAGATCTTATACCTAAAGCAGATCTAAATATTGTTACACTTTGGTCATATCCTCAGATTGAGACAGCTTTACTGCTTAATCACTTTATTCCTTTTGAGACTGGATTAAAGAATGTTTATTATGCAGGGTATTCACCATTAATATCTCATTTAGGTTTACCTCATATAAAAGATGTTTTAGGTTATGATCCTATAGCTGATTATGCTTTTTTGCAAATAGCTATGAAAACCTATCCTAAATATTACAGTCATTTTCAAAGGTTACTTTTAAGTGACTGTGATATGCACTTACAATCTCTTGAAAAAGGACAACTTGTACATCCATTATTTACTTCATATGGTTGCCTTATGGGATGTGAGTTTTGTCCTTCTACAAAAAATTGTGGAAACATTCGTATTTCCTTACCTTTATATGAAGTAATTCATATGCTTTATGAATGTGAAGAAAAAGGTATTTTTAATATCCATTTCACAGACGAGGATTTTTTCTTTTCAACCAAAAGAGCTTTTGCTATTTTAAATTATTTGAAAAATAAAGGATTTCATTTAATCGCTTTAGGATCTTCTTCTAATGTTCTACGTTTTATTAAACAGTATGGTGCAGATATTTTTAAAGAATCTGGATTAGAGGTTATTGAGATTGGATTTGAGTCAGGTGAGGATGCTGTTAGTTATGCAATGGGAGCAGGGAAATCGCTTGATTCTTGCTATGAATTAGCCGAAATTCAAGAGAAAATATATGCACGTATATTTTGGCTTGTTTTAACTTTCTTTCCTGGAGAAACAATTACATCATTAAATGAAACAGGGTTGTTTTTACGTAAATATGGATTAACTCAAAATGAGGTTGTTGGTCGTTTGCGTACAAATGGAACTAAAGGTGGGTTAGGACAATTTTTTCAACCTTATCATGGATTAGGTATGTACGAAAAATTAAATGGTGATGGGTTGTTTCTAACTGAACGTCCAATACGTTTAGTACCAAGTTATATTCCTAACAGTTTTTTAAATAGCTTGATAAAAGAAGTTGTTATAGAAAGATTTGTAGAAGTAAAACCTTGGTTGGAACTATATAATATTGAAATGAATGAAAGTGAATTACCTTCTTTATTAGGTAAATTTGTTTTCGAATTTATTAAAAAGAAACCTACCGTAGAAGCGATGCATAATGCTATCAAATTTGCAGTATTAGCAAGAATGGGGGTGATAAAATGAACAAGATTACAATATTAAATATACCAATTGAACCATTAGAAGAACGTTATTCTATTCAATGGGATATTTGGTTTGGAAATTACTTTAAGAGTTTTTCCCGTAAAAAGAGTTTTAATTTAGAGGTTGAAACAATTTACGGAAATAGTTCTCAAGGTAAGATTACTCAAGGTAGTTTTTTAGATGTGGTAGATACTAATATCTATAAAAATGAGCAAACCAACAAAATCATAGAATACATAAAAAACAATCAGGAAAAAGAGATTGTTTTATTCTTTCATGATTTATGGTTTCCAGGAATAATCAATATTGCTTATGTAATTTACGGTTTAGGTCTTGAAAAATCTGTAAAGATTTGTGGGTGCCTTCATGCAGGGTCTTACGATTGTGAAGATTTCCTCAGTAAAAAAGGAATGACAGTTTGGGCTCATTATTTTGAAGATAGTTTGTTTCAAATAATTGATTTAGTATTTGTAGCGACAGGATTTCATAAAAATTTAATTCTTAATAAAAGAAATATTGATTCAAATAAAATTAAGGTGACTGGTTTTCCTATCTTCCCAGAAGAGTTTGTAAATGATTTTTTAGAAGAGAAAGAAAACATAATTGTATTTCCTCATCGTTTAGATTCAGAAAAATGTCCTGAGATGTTTGATGAATTATCCTCCATATTACAACCTATATATCCTAATTGGAAATTCCTTAAAAGTAAAGAATGTACGAGTTCAAAAAAGGAATATTATCAATTATTAGCCAAGTCTAAAATTGCTGTTTCTTTTGCAAAACAAGAAACCTGGGGTATAGCAATGCAAGAAGCTGTATTTCATGATGTAATTCCTATTGTACCTGATAAATTAAGTTATCCTGAATTATATTCTCCAGCTTTTGTATATAATGCTAATAGCTCTGTTATGAATGCTATTAAACTCATTAAATCTGTTATTTATGAATATGATAAATATAGAATTTTTCTAAGGTTCAATAAAAACAGTTTAATGGTAGCTGGTGATAATGCCATCAAACTTATGTTGGAACAAATCTTATTATTTTGTAGGAATGATTGATTATAAATTTTCTGTTTTTGTAGACTGTGGAGCTCCTTCACTCTACAATAGACTGTCCAGAAAAACTGGAACAGATGCTAATGTTATGGGAACTCATTTTAAACATAGAAAATATGACACGTTTTCTTATGTAGACTTACCGGAATATATTGAATACAGGGACAAGTATGTTCAATTTTTAAAAGAACATGAAAAAAGTATCAATATATTTTCCAATCTCGATGTAATTAATAATCCTACACTAACCTTAAAAAATCAAAAAATAATTGAAAGTAAAGATGTATTTCCTATTCCTGTCTTTCACTTAGGTAGTGATGTGAGTTATCTAAGGGAATATGTAAAAAATTATGAGTACATTGCTATTGGAGGTTTAGTACCTAATCCAACCTCAGTATTAATTCCAGCACTTGATAGATTATGGAGAGAAGAATTAATAGATGAAAAAGGATTCCCTAAAGTAAAGGTTCATGGTTTTGCGTGTACTTCTTTTCCATTAATGTATCGTTATCCTTGGTATTCTGTTGATTCTGCCACTTGCCTTAAATTAGGTATGTATGGTAAAATCTATTTACCAGAGTATCGTTCTATGCGACTTAATATGTTGGCTGTTTCAAGTAGGGATATTAAGGTAGATGATCGTGTTACAAAAGGTGTACAAAGGGAACTTAATAGACGTGCTGAGAAGTGGAATACAGACTTAACTTGTTTAAGTGAAAACATTACTGAAAGAGCTATTTGGAATTATTTAGTATTTTTGGAACAAATCCAAACATATATACCAAATTGGCCTTGGTCTCTTTTTAATAGGAGAACTAAAAGCACCTCAACAGGAGAAAAACTCAACTTCTATTTAGCAGGTAATTTTTCTAAAAAAGAGGAAAAAGTATTGTGTGAAAAATTAGAAGAACAAGCTATTCCTGAGAATCAAAGATTCAGATTATTATCCTTTTGGTATCGTGAATATACAGCATACAGATTAAATTTAAGAAATGAAACCATTATTCGAAGAAGTTCCAGAAAAAGAAAAAACAATACTTGATTTTAAAGGTAAATTATCAAGAATTGGTTATTCATTTACATTTATAGAAAATGAAATGATAGGTGCAGGTACATTAATCAAATTGTTTCCAACGGGATTTGAATATGATTATGAACTTGTGATACCGTGGGTTCGCCCTGCTGTTATTACAATGAATCAATTTGATAAAATTCTTGCGGATTATCCACGTATAAATGTACCAAAACAAGCATTACACTTATCTGATGAAGATAAAATAAATTTTATGTCAGATATGATTAATGAGAATAGGTTGCATTTTTTAATCATTATACCACGTCCAAACAGTTTTTCAGATTTTTATTGGTTTGGTCGATATTCTAAGGTATTTCCTTCAATGAGATTAACGTATAGGGAAAAAGGTAAAGATGCAGATAGACTATGTCTTGGTGTTTATTCCACTTATAATTTTTGTAAATTGTTAGAATTAAAAACCATACTTGATAAAAACTTCGCAATATGAAAATTAAGAAAGAAGATTTAAAAAGGGCTTTAGAAATTGTAAAACCTGGATTAGCAAACAAAGAAATTATTGAGCAATCCGGTAGTTTTGCTTTTATTGATGGTCGGGTTGTTACCTACAATGATGAAATCAGTGTATCACATCCTATTAAAGACTTAACCATTACAGGAGCTATTCAAGCTGAGGAACTCTACAAATTTCTTGCAAAAGCAAAAGAAGAAGAAATTGACATTAAAATTACAGAAACTGAAGTTATTATTAAAAGTGGAAGAGCTACTACAGGATTTTCATTAAACAGTAAAATTACCTTACCTTTGGATGAAGAACTTGTAGTGAAAGGTAAATGGAAAAAATTACCTGTGGATTTTAATACCGCTATTAATTTTGCCAGTATGTCTTGTTCCTCAGATATGACTCATCCAAAACTTACCTGTGTACACGCAAATCAAAAAGGATTTATTGAAGGTAGTGATAATTTTAGGGTAGCTCATTATATGCTTGAAGAGTTACCCGTAGGTACTTTTCTTATACCTGCAAATTCAGCAAAAATTGTAACTAAGTTAAATCCTACTAAAATTTGCGAAGGTAATGGCTGGGTACATTTTAAAACAGAAGAAGGTACTATGATATCTTGCCGTGTCGTTAATGACAATTACGTGGACACAAGCCCATACACTAAACACCCTAAAAAGGGAGTTAATGTAAGATTCCCCAAGACATTAAGCGACGTATTAGATAAAGCAATCATATTTGCTAAAGGTGAGCAAAACTCCGATGAATCTGTAGAAATCCTAATTACTAAAAATAAATTGACTGTAAAAAGTGCTTCCTTAATTTCTTGGTTTAAAGAATCTATTGATATTGAATATAATACTAATGAAGAAATTTCCTTTTCTATTGTACCTCATTTATTAAAAGATATTCTAAAACAGACTTACGATTGCGTTTTGAGTGAAGGTGTTTTGTATTTTAAGAGTGATAATTGGATTTATGTCACATCATTGTTAGGATAAATTATGACTGGATTTTTTACTAAACACGAAACACAGTCTACTGATAGACTTGATGGAAAAAAGTACACTTGTTATTCTTGTGGATTATACAGAACTTGTGTATCTCCAAAAATGGAACCTTATGGTAACTTTAAAAAGAAGATTCTTAACATAGGAGATGCCCCTACGGAAATTGATGATGACAAAGGCAGACCATTTCAAGGTAAAGCAGGTCGTCTACTTGAACGTACTTATGCTAAATATGGAATAGATTTGTTTGAAGATTGTTTAAGTATCAATGCTGTAAATTGTCTACCCAAAACAAGTGATGGTGAAGCAAGAGTACCTACAAACAAAGAAATAGAATGTTGTCGTCGTTCTGTATTTAGTTATATTGAAAAATATAAACCAAAGGTAATAGTTTTATTTGGTGGACAAGCAGTTTACTCTATTATTGCCCATAGATGGAAAAAAGATTTAAAAACCATTAATGAATGGAGGGGTTGGATTATTCCAGACCAAGAAATTAAGGCTTGGATTTGTCCCACCTTTCATCCTGCTTATGTTGACAAAATGGAGAAAAAAGAGGTTTACAATATTTGGGAAGATGATTTACTAAAGATAGCCGGTATGGTAGATACACCTCTTTATATTGATAAAGAACCTGAAATTATTTATCTTAAAAATTTACGTAAATTAACAACTATTCCAGATGATAGTATAATTTCAATTGATTATGAAACAACTGGTCTAAAACCACACGGTGAAGGACATACCATTGTTTGTGCTTCTGTTGCACTTAATGAAAATAAGGCTTATGTATTTGAAATGCCAAAGGATGAAGTTGAAAGAGATGTTTATATTTCTCTATTAAAAAACAATTCCATTAAGAAAATGGCTCATAATTTAAAGTTTGAGGAGAATTGGAGTTTTGGTATTTTAAAAACAAGAGTACGTGGATGGGATTGGGATAGTATGTTGGCTGCTCATATACTTGATAATAGGTCTGGTGTAACAGGACTTAAATTTCAGACATACGTTAATTTTGGTATAATTGATTACAGCTCCCATTTAGAACGTTGGTTGGGTACAGAAGGTAAAAGTGCTAATGAAATCAATAAAGCACAAGAATTTTTTAGTACATCAACAGGACGTTTAGAATTAATGAAATATTGTGCTTTGGATACTATTTATCAGTATCGTTTAGCAAATAAACAAAAACTATTGTTTGATGAATTACCATTTTAAAATTGAATATGTTTTTTGAATTAAAAACCTACAAATTTTTCCAAGAAGGAATTTTAGCCTTGTCTCGTATGGAGCAACAAGGGTTAAGGATTGATATGAAATACGCTGAAGAAAAAAAGTTAGAATTAACTAAAGAAATTGAAAAACTTGAAGTGGAGTTTAAAGAAACAAAACTCTATAAACATTGGGCTCACACCACTAAAAACAAAGTCAATATTTATAGTCCTCAGCAACTTGGCGCATTCTTGTATGGTACAAAAAAGATTAAAATTAGTAAAGAAACTGCTTCTGGTCAGGGTGCTACGAATGAAGAAGCTTTACAAGAATTAGGGATACCTGAATTAGATATTCTTTTACGTATCAAAAAACTTAAAAAAGTTCGTGATACATATTTAGATGCTTTTGTAAGAGAACAGGTTAATGGAATTGTTCATCCATTTTTTAACCTACATCTTGTACGTACATTTCGGGGTAGTTCAGACAGTCCTAATTTCCAAAATATACCTAAAAGGGATAAAGAAACAATGGAAATTTGTAGAAGAGCAATATTACCACGACCAGGACATCAATTTGTTGAATTAGATTATAAACAACTTGAGGTTAGAATTAGTTGTTGCTACAATAGGGATGAGCAATTAAAGGAAGACATACTTGCCGGTGATATGCACAAAGAAATGGCAATTAGAATTTTTCATATTGAGGATTTTAATAAAGAAACAACAGGTCATTCAGTTCTTCGTAGTGCTACTAAAAATGGTTTTATATTTCCACAATTTTATGGGGATTATTATAAAAATTGTGCTGTAAACCTTTCCTATGGTTGGGGACATTTACCAAAGAACAGAAAATGGAAATCTACAGATGGTATTGAATTTGAAGATGGAAAATTAGGGGCTCATTTAATAAGTAATGGTATTAAAGATTTAGAATCTTTTACCCAGCATATTAAAGTGATTGAGGATTACTTTTGGAATGTACGGTATAAAGATTATACAAAATGGAAAGAACGTTGGTGGGAACAATATCAAAGGGTAGGACATATTACTTCTATGACAGGTTTTAATTACCAAGGAGTAATGAAAAAGAATGATGTATTAAATTATCCAATACAAGGTTCTGCTTTTCATTGTTTACTATGGAGTATTATTCAAGGTATTAAGGTACAGGTAAAGGAAAAGTGGAAATCCAGGTTAGTTAGCCAAATACATGATGCTATTGTAATGGATGTACACCCTGATGAATTAGAACACGTTGTTAAAACAATGAAAAGAATTATGTGCGAAGATATTGTCAAACATTGGAGTTGGATTACAGTACCTCTTGATGTTGATGTTGAGATACATAATGTAAATGATAGTTGGGCTGATAAACCACAAAGGTAATGAAAAGGACAAGAAAACATTCTACAGGTGGTTTGTTCTTATTTGAAGAACCTAAACCAGTTGCTGAGGTAACAATACGTCAAAGAAAACCAAAACAAGTTGATGGTTTTATTGAAAGATTTAAAGGTAAAGATCCGTTCTTTGTTTTAGAAAACTTTCTTAATGACAGAAAAGAGTATGTAACAAGTCGTTACCCAACAGATCATCCACAAGCAATGTCTGTTGTATTGTTTGAACTGAATTTATATTTAGACGTTCTTATACGTGTTAAAAATAATCTTAACCAATTTAAATTTAATGACAAATGAAAGATCAAAGAGACACCACCTCGGAAGACATTGCTTTTAAGTATGCCAAAGATGCATTATTAGAAGAAATGCAAGGTAAAGCACAAAAAGCTGAAAAGACATTTGAAGTATTTAACGTTTCAGAAGAATTATGGGACAAATGGTTTAAAGAAGTAACTTCAAATCAATCTTTATTTACCTCTATTTCTAAAACAAGTATTGTTCAACATTTGTTAAACTCTTCAACTTCTTTAACGGAGTATTCTGCTAAAATGATGATATTTTATCAATTTAGACAGAAAATGATAGAAATGTCAAGTAATCCGCTTATAGGACTAATAAATCTATTAAAATAATGGGATTGTATTTAAAGTATCGACCAAATGCCCTTACTGAAATTGAAGGTAACAGGGAAATTGTAATCACTTTGAGGGGTATGTTTAAAAAGAATGAAATACCTCACTCTATGCTGTTCCACGGACCGACAGGTTGTGGTAAGACTACCTTAGCCCGTATTGTAGCAAAAGAACTGGGTTGTACTGAAAATAATTTAATTGAAATTGACACAGCACAATTTAGGGGAATTGATACGGTACGTGATTTACGTAAAAACATTCAGTACACCCCTTTAGGTGGAGGTATTCGTGTTTATATTATTGACGAGGTACATAAAATGACAGGGGATGCACAAAATGCTTTCCTTAAAATACTGGAAGACACTCCCTTACATATTTACTTTATTTTGTGTACCACGGACCCACAAAGTCTTCTACCTACAATAAAAGGACGTTGTAGTCAGTTCCAGGTACAGTTATTGTCTGATGATGATATGAAATCATTACTTACAAAAATTGCTGAACTTGAAAATGATTCTATTGAGGATGAAATTATTGAACAAATAACACAAGATAGCCAGGGACATCCGCGTAATGCCCTGCAAATACTTGAACAGGTATTAAGTACCCCAAAGAAAAGAAGATTAACAATAGCCCAACAAGCTGCTATTGAACAATCTGAAAGTATTGCCCTTTGCCGTGCTTTAATGAAAAAACAAGGTTGGAGTGAAGTTAAAAAAATCTTACAAGGATTAAAAGGACAAGATGCAGAAGGTATCCGTCGTGTTGTAATTGGTTATGCTTCAAGTGTATTATTGAATACAGATAATGCTGTTGCAGGACTCATTTTAGAGGCATTCCAAGAACCTACTTACAATATGGGATTTCCTGGAATTGTACTCGCTTGTTACACCGTAATTAAAAGTTAATGATATGGCAGACAAAGTAGAAAAAGTGATTGAAACAAAAGACAACAAATGTTGGGTTACAATTTCTTACAACGTTAATCTCGGTGATTACGAAAATGTAAAAGTTGAAACAGGGTATTCACAAACAATACCTTTCAATCGTTCTCCTATTGACTTGCTCGAAGAAATGCAAGATAACGTAGCAAGTATTGTTATTGACGAAGCAAAATCTTTGAAAAAACAACTTAAAAAGAAAAGGAGTAAAGAATGAATCCATTATTTAAACTTGCAAAAGAACTCTGCCCACAAGGTGGTGTGGAAGATGATGCTCCATTCCCAAATTCTACTGACCAAGATATTTGGTGTGAAGGATTTGTACGTGCTACTGAATTGATGTTACACGCTTGGTACGTTGAAGATACTGATGTTACAAGAAGATTACTTGCTGAAAAACTTAAACGTGCTCATAAAAACTAATTCACATGAACTACGAAAAAGATATTCATATTGATGAAACTGCTCTTGATGTTGAGTGGTTGGAACAATCTGAACTTGCTATTAAATATGGCAAGTATTGGTCTGCTTGTAAAGACAGAGTTACCCGTGCTGAAGAAAATATTAAGTTAATTCGTGCTCAACTTATTGCAGAAGCAAACGATGACCCTGTTAAATGTTGTAACAAAGAAAAACCAAATGCCGCAGATATTGAAGCATACTATCGTCGGCATAAACGTCATATTAAGGCAAAAGAAGAATGGTTAGATGCTTTAAAGGAATGTAATGATGCTGAAATTGTAAAGAATGAAATTTCATTTACACGAAAAGCAGCCTTGGAAAACCTTGTACAATTACACGGACAAAATTACTTTGCAGGTCCTTCTATGCCACGTAACCTTCAGGGAGAAAGGGAAAGAAAACAAGAAAAAAGAAAAGAAAGTGAATCGAGAATTAGAATACGTAAATCTTAAATTTTAATGATTATGAAAAAGAAAAAGTTTAATTTTGCAGGAAAAATCAGTAGTAATGCCGCAGCCAGAAAAAAAGGTTTTGGTTATGGACATCTTCTTACAAATGGGTTGGATGTATGGACACCAGAAGTAGATTCCAAAGTTGTTATGGACATTTTACCATACCTTGTAAAGGATAAAAATCATCCTGATAAAGACAAGGAAAAAGGTATAGCAATGGAAGGTACTTATTGGTTTAAAAGACCTTTTAAATTCCACAGAAACGTTGGTGCTAAAAACAGTTCTGAAATTTGTTTACAATCTTTTGGAAAGAAATGTCCTATTTGTGAATACCGGGATAAACTTAAGAAGGATCCTGAAGCGGATGAGGATGCAATAAAAGCATTAAAACCAAGTGAACGTAATTTGTACGCTGTTGTAATCACAAAAATTAATGGAAAGAAACAAGAAAGAAAACTTCAATTATTTGAATTTTCAGATTACCTTTTCCAGGAAAAATTTGTTGAACAACTTGAAGATAAACCGGAGTTTGAAACATTCCCAAATCCTTATGAAGGTGCTTCAGTTAGTGTTAAATTTGCAGAAACCAATCTTGGTGGAAACAAATTCGCAGAACCAACAAGATTTGATTTTGAACCCAGATCAAAACAATATGATGATGAGTTTATTGATGAAATTCCTTGTTTGGATGAATGTTTGCGTGTACTTACCTATGATGAACTGAAGGCTAAGTTCATGGAAAATGATGATGTAGATAACGAAGAGGAAGAGGATGAGGATGAGGAAGAAAGAAAACCTGTAAAGAAAGGTAAAAAACCTGTAAAACCTGAACCAGAGGAAGAGGACGAAGACGAGGAAGAGGAAGAGGAAGAGGAAGAGGAAGAGGAAGAGGAAGAAGAAGAGGAAGAGGAAGAGGACGAAGACGAGGAAGAGGAAGAACCTGCTCCACGTAAACGTAAAACAGCCGTAGCAGACAAAAAGAAAGAAACTCCTAAAAAGGGAAAGAAAGAACTTACTTGTCCTCACGATTATCGTTTTGGTAAAGATACCAATAAATATGATGAATGTGAAGATTGTGAACTTTGGAACGAATGTTATGCGGCTAAGAAACAATCTTTGAAAAAGTAAGATTATGGTTTTACTTAAAACTAAGACAAGAGAGAGGGGTATCGAAGATACCTCTCTCATTGGATTTAAAATTCAAAAAGATATATCTTCTTTTCTTTCTTTATTTTGTTTAGCTAAAGGAATTACCAAAACCTCTATTTTAACAAAATTATTGAAAGATTGGACTATTTCTGAGCAACAAAAGAAAATTACAAAAGAAAGTTTAATTAATTCTATCTCTGAACGTGCTTTTGATACTTGGAGAAATTTACCCAAGAAGAATAGATCTTTTCAAGGATTTTTAAATTCTTTAAGAATTGAATTCCACTTTAAAGGGATTGATGATAAGTATATTGACCAAATTTTAGAAAAAGTACAAGATGAAAAAGATAAAGAATGAGATTCCTTTAAATGAACAAATAAAAAGACATTCCAGAAAAACCACACGTAAAAAGAAATATGATGGTTCCCTGGAAACGGTTGTGTCTACCGGCAGTACATTATTAGATTTAGCCATTAGCGGTGGTAGGATACGAGGTGGTGGTATTCCAACAGGTATCCTTATGGAAATCTTTGGTCCAAGTGGGGCAGGTAAAACCGTACTACTTTGTGAAATTGCTGGAGATATACAAAGGAAAGGTGGGGACATAATGTTTCACGACCCAGAGGCACGACTTAACAAACAATTTGCCCAAATGTTTGATGTAGACTTTGATAGAATTGATTACACTACACCAGATACTGTAACAGAGGTTTTTAAAGGTGTTCGGGAATGGAAGCCAACAGGAACAATTAATGGTGTCTTTGCAGATTCTTTAGCAGCACTTTCCACTGATATGGAAATGGATAACAAAGACGGTGATAAAATGGGAATGCGTCGTGCAAAAGAATTTAGTGAAGAATTACGTAAAACTTGTCGTATATTAGCCAAAAATAACTTGCTGATGGTAGCAAGTAATCAAGTAAGACAAAATCTTGATGCAGGTCAATATGGACAAAAATATACAACTCCTGGAGGGCTTGGTGTTGGTTTTTACTCATCTTTACGTTTACGTGCGGGTACACCTGAAAAGATTAAAGTAAAACAAAAAATTGCAGGAAGGGAGGTTACAAGAGTAATTGGTGTTGAAACACAAATCGAAGTACATAAAAGTTCAGTTTGGAAACCTTTTCATTCTGCTCCTGTTTACATACTGTTTGATTATGGTATTGATGACATTCGTGCTAATTTACAATTCATCAAAGACTTTACCAAAAATACAACTTATACTATTAATGAGGAAAAGTTAGATGTAGGATTAGAAAAGTCTATTGCTATAATTGAACGTGATGAACGTGCTAATGAACTCCGTGAACAAGTAATTGATTTATGGGAAGAAATTGAAGAAAAATTTGTAAGTGAACGTAAACCAAAACAAAGATGAGTACTGAAAGAATTAAATTAGAGGACAACACAAGGAACGTTATCATGAAAATGTCCAATGGAAATCCAGGAGCAATGGATGCTGTTATGAGATTATTAAAGCCAAACAACATTGATCCTGATAATGTTTTAGGTGGTTTAGGTATGGTTTTACTAATGGATACCTATGGAATTTATGGAACAGATATTTATGTTCTGTATAATGATATTTGTGGTAGAAATTTAGCAAAAATGATAGCAGTATTACGGGCAACTCAAATAGGAATGTTTAGTAGTGATATTTTAAAAGATGCTTGTTCAAGACAAGATTATTCTGGACGTGCTATGGTTCCTGTTAATGAGTTATGTTTAAAAGTAAAAGAAAGATTACCAAATTTTAATTTGGAAGGGTGATTATGGAAACAAATGAATGGCTTGCACTTATTTTTATTGCCTTATTTGGATGCTTTGCTTTACTATCAACAATAGCCTTTGGAATGGTGAGTATTATGAGAAAGTTAGAAGATATAAAAGAGAAACTATGACAAAATTAACAGTTGAAATAATTCCGTATTTATGTTGGCATACTTCTGAATGTAATTTATCAACTTGTGCAGGTTGTGGTGATATTATATTTTCTGAAAATTTTAAATTATATATTGATCTTATGGTAAATAAAAAAATAAAAACAGAATCAGACACAGGCATAATTTTGTGTCGTTCTTGCTATGATATTTATGCAAAATAAAATAGGATTATGACAAAAAATGATGAGCAACTAATTAAAAACGCTAATCATTTGTATTGTGTAGATTGGTATTTGGCTGATCAAAAGACTAAAAAAGTTGAAACTAAAGAAGCCAAAACTGAATCACAAAACATTGCAAAACGATTACATCATAAGGAAGAATATTTATCAGACTTGTTATGAAAAAGCAAATATTTGATTTACGGTCTAATATGAGAACCTTTACCCATAAGTTTTATAAAGGTTGGACACCGCAGGATTTTAAAAATGAATACCTTAAAATCCAGATGCACACCAGTACATTAACCAAATCACAAAGAGAAACTGTCATCAAATACGTTAAACGTAATGCGGATAAGAACGAATAAACATTTAGTTGTTTTAACCAACGACCCTTCTCTCACTGCTTGGGGTTACTGTGTTATGAAAAATGACATAGTTTTAGAATGTGGGTGCATTAAAACAGCACCTGAACATAAAAAGAAAAGAATACGTAAATCTGATGATACGGTTCGCCGTATTAGTGAAATAAATAAAATACTTTTAGGTCTTATTAAACGACACGAAGTAGACTTTATTTTAAGTGAAGCACCACACGGTAGCCAAAATGCTTCTGCAGCAATGATGGTAGGTATTGTTGCCGGTATGATACAAACTATTTCAGATACATTAGAAATACCTGTAGAGTGGTACAGTGAAATGGATAGCAAAAAATTTGTATTAGGTAAAAAATCTGCAGTTAAAGTAGAAATGATTAATGCTATTAAAAAACTGTATGACGTACCTTGGAAGAATATTAAATATCACGACGAAGCCGTTGCCGATGCTATTGCGGTTTATCGTACTGCCGTTGGATTGTCACCTACATTAAAACTTTTAAAATAATGTACCATATCAAAGAAGGCAACAAAACACTTTGCGGTAAAAAGATTGATAAATCAATCAATACCATTAGTTCAAACTCGGCAAGTAGGGCTACTTTATCGAATTGCTGTCCTTTATGTAAGGCAAAATATATTGAACAATTACAACATTTTACCCAAATTAAAGAAGAAAAAGATGGATGATGAATATATTTTAGAACACCTTAAAAAATGGGTTCCTTTATTTTATGGTAAGGAAAATGCTCAATACGCTTTTTCCAAGAAAAAAGGTGATTACTTTTATTTTGGTTACGAAAACGGTGACGATTTTGTAACCAATAAAGTAACTAAACCCGTAGCAATATTCTTAGCGATAGATAATACCTCATTTTTAAAGTTCTTAAAAAAACAAGGAATTGACAAAGATACGTTACAACCAATTAAAAGAACAAGACGAAATGAATAAACAAAGAGAGATTGGATATTATTGGGTAAAAACACGACGTACTAAAATTTGGATGATTGCTAAATGGTGGCCCAACCTAAATAAAGGAAAAGGTTTTTGGGACACTATGCAAACCATTGAAAATGATACAAGAGGAGGATTTATTGAAGTTGATGAAAGAAGAATTAAACGTATTGAAGAAGAAAAACCTATAATAAAAAGAACCAGAAAAAATGATACGCAATCTGACAATAAGAAACTTTCAAAGCCACAAAAAGTCGTTTCTGGAATTCCACAAAGGGTTAAACGTCATCGTAGGACCAACTGATTCAGGTAAGTCTGCTATTATACGTGCTTTACGATGGGTAGTGTGGAATAAACCATCTGGAGATTCTTTTCGCAGTACGTGGGGAGGAAATACACACGTAAGCATTGAAACAGATTCCCACAGCATTGCAAGGAATAAAGGAGATCATAATAATTATGTATTAAGAAATACAGGGGAAGAAGAAGTTATTAAATTTAACGCCATAGGGGCTAATGTACCTGATGAAATAGTACAGGTATTAAATATGGATGAAGTAAATCTTCAACAACAACTTGACACACCTTTTCTTTTAAGTGAATCTCCAGGTAAGGTAGCAGCTTTCTTGAACAAAGTTGCCGGTATTGATTTAATTGACAAAAGTATTAAGGATATTCAAAAAGAAATTAAAGATACAGAACGGTCAATTAAGATTAAACGGGAACAATTAAAAACCAAAAAACAAGAAATACTTGCATACGATGAATTAGAAAAAATAGAAATGGATATTGAACGACTTGAAGAACTTGAAAAACGAAGAAATACTTTAAGTAGATATAAAAAGGAATTAACCAGCCGTATTATTTCAATCCAAACCATTCTTGTTAAAATAAAACAAGAATCTGCTATACTTGAATTAAAACCTATTGTAGATTTATATATTGGTAAAATTGAAGATAAGAAAAAACTTGAAGAACGTTATATAAGTTTAGCCAAGAAGATTAAAACCATTAAATCTGTTAATTCAAAGATTCAAATATATGCAGGGTATTTAGAACTTGAGGAACCTGTAAAGGTACTAATTACCAAAGTTAATTCTAAAGCCGTTCTTACAACGAAATACAGTAGGCTTAATACTTTACTAACAAACTATAATAAAGTTAAAGAAAACATATTGACATCGCAAGAAAACGTAGATAAATTAACTATTAAATACACTACAAATTTACCGGACACTTGTCCTCTATGTGGAACCAAATTAACTTGTAAAAAGCTATGAAATTAATTCTTACAGGTGATTGGCATATTCGGGAAACAAAACCTGTTTGCCGTTTGGATGATTATTGGCAAACCCAATGGGAAAAGATTGATTGGATTGCTGATTTAGCAAAAAATCATAATTGTCCTGTACTACATTCCGGTGATTTATTCCATCATTGGAAACCAAGTCCTTATCTACTGTCAATGTGTATTGAACATTTACCAAGATATTTCTTTACCGTATATGGCAATCACGATTTACCACAACATAGCTTGAGTCTTGCTGAAAAGAGTGGTGTATATGTACTTGCCGCATCAAGTCGTATTACTGTATTAGAAGGAACTCATTTTGGGGAAGAACCTGTTACAGATTCATTTAAAGGAATATTGGTTTGGCACGTAATGACTTATAAAAATGAATTACCTTTTCCTGGATGTGAAGAACTATCAGCCAGGGCTATTCTTAAAAAATACCCACAATATAAACTAATTCTTACAGGGGATAATCATGTTACTTTTGTACAAGAATTAAAAAACAGAATACTAATAAATCCAGGTAGTATATTTCGTTGGACTGCTTCACAAATTGATCATAAACCTTGTGTGTTTTTGTATGATACTGAGAAACACACGTATGAACAAATCTTTTTACCTATTGCAGGGCCCGATGTAATTAGTCGTGAACATATTGATATCATTGAAAAAAGAAACAATAGGATAGATGCCTTTGTTTCCGGACTTACCACCGATATGGATATGGACATATCTTTTACAAAAAACCTGGAGAGGTTTTATGCTAAAAATAAGATTGACAAAAACATTAGACAAATAATCCAAAGATTTATTGAAGTATGAAAGCACAAGAACTATTAGAATTAAAACAAGAAATTGAAGAAGCCAAAGACAAGACACTTCAATTAAAAGGACAGAAAGATGCTTTGTTTCAACAATTAAAAGATGAGTTTAATTGTACTACTTTGCAGCAGGCTGAGAAAGAACTAAAAAAGTTAGAATCACAAATTGCTGATTTATCTGCTGAAATTGAAGAAGGTTTGCATACAATTGAAGAACAATATGAAAAAATAAATGCAAATGGAACTGAGTGAAGTACGTAATAAGTTAGAAAGATTAAAAGGTAAAAAAATGGAACTTGAACGTTCTATTAAAACCCTTCGTACTGAGATTAAACAGGAACGTAAAATGTCAGAAGACTTACAAAAAGCCTATGAAATTATTCGTATTGTTGGTTTTGAGACTCAACAACAATTACAGTTTCATATATCTGATATTACTACATTAGCTTTGGAAAGTATTTTCCCAGAACCTTACAAACTCAAACTTGATTTGGTAAAAAGACGTAATAAAAATGAATGTGATATCTTATTTGAAAGGAATGGAGACACTTTCAAACCTTTAGATTCTTCAGGTGTAGGTACTGTTGACGTTGCTTCGTTTGCTTTACGTATTGCAAGTTGGAGTATGGCGGTAAAACGTACACGCAATACAATCATACTTGACGAACCTATGCGTTTTCTGAGTGCTGAATATCAAGAAAACGCTTCGGAAATGATAAAGGAAATTTCTAAAAAATTAGGTATTCAGTTTATTATAATAACCCACGAACCTACTTACGCTTCGTATGCAGATCGTACGTTTACGGTTACGATTAAAAATGGTGTTTCACAAGTAAAACAATCATAATGAAAACATTTGATGATTTTCGTGCCCAACGTAAAGCTGAAAATATACATAAAAAATATGGTAATAAGTCTTTGGAATTCTGTAAAAACAATATTCACGATTTAGCAGGAATACTTGATCAATACGGAATTACGCCGTTCGATTGTACCAATACGATGCGTAAAAAATTACAAGGTAAATATTCAAAAGAAATTTTGAAAATTGTACTTGGTGCAAATGACCAATTAATTCATTGGACTAAAGTATTAAATATAATAAGGAAAAAACCTACGATGGGTTAAAGTCGGCGTTCTCAGAGGGTAGGGTATTTGACATATCATTGATTCCACGTTTTCTGTAATCCCTACCCTCTTTTTTAACTAACCTTTAAAAATTAATTGATATGGAAAATTACTTAGATGGTCCGGAAAATTCTGATGAAGCAGAAAATTTTCAGAAAAAGATTGATACAAATTATGGTTTAGGTTGTACAGGGTGTCTTGTCATATTTTTTATAGGACTTGCTGTTGCAATAGGTATTGTTTTATTTTTTTCACATTTACTTAATAATTACAGAGTATGAGTAAAAATTGTATTGATATTGTAATTGTTGATGCTATCAAAATGATAGTAGGTGCTTCTGAAGGTAACGTTACCTATGATGTTTTTTCAAATGTAGATGATCCTTTATTTGGAAAAAGAATGCTTTAAAGAAAACTATTGTAAAAATCGTAATAACAGATCAGATATGAGAAACATTGATGAAAAAGTATTAGAAATTGCCTTTAAATCTGAAACAGGTTCTTATAAAGAATCAGTACCTTTTAGAAATTATATTGAATGGCTTGAAGAAAAAGCCACACAATTATTTTTATTACAAAGTCATAGTAATTTACGTAACGAATTAGGCAAACAAAATGACAAGTGTTGAATATTTAATGTCTAAGAAGATAATACCTGTAATAAAGGTTGTTGGAGAGTCTAACCAATCAGAGGTTTTTGTTACAATGACCATAAGGCAATTTGAAGAATATGCAGAATACTGTGCTGATAAAGCCTATGGAGATGGCTATACAGACGCTTTGAGAGATAGACCAAGAAGAAACATTGACACGGTGGTAGCAGAGGTATGTGACCACCATTGGCTCCCTATTGGTGAATGGGATAACACGATGATGCTGCAATGTACAAAGTGCAATTTGTACAAAGAGGGTGAGGGTAAGAAAGAATGTGTACATCCATACGCTATGGTTTACGGTGGTTGTGGTAAACCGGAGAGATGTTTGTTATGTGGTGAATTATTGAGTGATTAAACTTTGGGAGGAAACAAAATGACAGCAGAATTAAGTTTTGAAGAGTTACCTGATGGTAGTAAAATTATTACCATTCAAGGTATAAATCAATTTGGAGAAAAGTACATCCGTCAAGAAAGGATAAAGTGTCCGTCAGTTTGGGATGCTTTAAAGAGATTAACCTACACGGCAGAGGAAACAGAAGCCTTTGCGGAGTGGTGTCTGCTTAACGATGGTAGTACTGTTGTCAAAATCATCAAAGAGCAAGAGCCCTATATCAAATTTCTTTTCGATGAACTTAAGCAAAAGAATAAGATAATTGAAGCGCAGGATGAGTACATTTTATATCTGAGAGAGGCAATAGATAGGGTTTACATACACCTCAAGAAGCCATGCAAATATTATGACGCTGAATTTCTGCTAAGAGGCGATATGATAAGAAACAAGATTGAGGAGGCAAAAAATGACCGCTAACGTATGGTGCTATGAGCAGGTTTGCCTTGTACAACCTTTCAATTTAGCACAAAACTTAATGGCAAAACTGACATATACAACGTGTTATGTGCCGTTTTTTATTCACAAATTAAATTTAAAAACAAATAATATGGCAAGTGTAACTTACAAAAATCAACCTGCTATTGATAAGACAAAAGGAAGTGTGCCGTTGGCAGGAACGAGCCACATTTACAGGGTTAAAAAGAAACTTTGGAATGATAGTATTGAAGATGTTTTGCAGGGATTGTTTATTGGTAGAACATTGCACGTTTGCTGTGGTAAATCATTACTTGGCGATGTGCGATTAGATGCTGATGCTGAAAATAATCCTGATATAATTTGCGATGCCTCAAAAATGCAAGACTTTGTAAAGGATAACGAATTTGAAACAGTAATTTGCGACCCGCCTTACAACGGAAATTTCCAATGGAATCACGATTTATTAGCAGAACTTTCAAGAGTAGCAAGTAAAAGGATTATTTTCCAGCATTGGTTTATTCCCGCAAATCCAACTGGCACTTATAAAAAAGCACAAGAGAAGTTTCTTTTATCCGATGTGTTAGTGTGGCAACCTAAAACATACTTTGGTCGAGTGCAGGTTATTTCGGTGTTCGATGCTGTTTCTTAAAATGGCTACTAACGGTTCCGCTATGTGCAGTTTGGGAATTAAAAGCACTGCACTATCAAACTAATAAAAACTTTATAAAATGCACGAAGTAACAATAACAGATAAACCCCAAATTGCATATAGCGAGTGTTATGCACAGGTTTTTTTAGGTGATTGTTTGGAACTATACAAAAATATAGAACCGAAAAGTATTGACTTAATTTTAACCGATTTGCCTTATGGTACGATCGCCTGTAAATGGGATACTATAATACCATTTGATAAACTTTGGGAAATGGTAAATTACCTACTAAAACCAAACGGTGCATTTATAACAACCGCTTCGCAACCATTTACAAGTGCGTTAGTAATGAGTAATGTGAAATGGTTTAAATGCGAGTGGATTTGGCAAAAACATAAGGGCACAAATATTTACGGAGTAAAAAGAGAACCTTTAAAAATACATGAAAGCTGTTTGATTTTTGCAAAAGATAAATACACTTATAATCCACAAATGACAGAAGGTGAACCATATAAAAAAAGAGGTTCACATAATATAGGAAAATCTGACGGTTTAATAATAGCAAATAAAAAAGTTGGATATGCAAAAGATTTTGATAGTTCAAAAAGGTACCCAGTTTCGATTCAGGAATTTTCAAATCATAATCAAAAAGATAATTCTTTTCATCCTACACAAAAGCCAGTTGCATTATTTGAATACCTACTAAAAACATACAGCAATGAAAACATGATAATATTTGACCCTTGTATGGGTTCGGGAACTACTGGAATAGCCTGTAAAAATCTTAATCGTTCTTTTATCGGAATAGAAAAAGATGAGGCATATTTCAAAATAGCAGAACAGCGAATAAATGCACGGACGCTGTTTTAAACTTGTGCATAACTACTTATATGTACGGAAAAACTGTACATATACACAACGAATAAAAAGAAAGGAGGGAACGGAATGAAACACAAATTTTCAGAAGAAATTAAAGAGACATACCTCCCGTTCTGGGAGGAGATGAAAGAAGAATTTGATGCAAGACCAATGCTATCAGTATCCCCTGAGCTTCTTGCAGAACTACAATCCATCCTAAACCGTGCCTATATGCGGGCATTGGAGGTGGGATTTAACGAAGGAATGGGTTTTCAAATTAATAAAACAACTAAAAAATGATTTAATTATGGAATTTAAAGAGTATCAAGAACAGGCATTATCAACGGCTGTTTATAACAGACGCTGGTCAATTATTTACCCGGCATTGAAATTGTCGGGTGAAGCAGGTGAGGTTTCTGAAAAAGTAGGTAAAGTCTTACGTGACGAACAAGGAATTTTTTTAGATGAAAAAAGACTTGAACTTGCCAAAGAACTTGGTGATGTACTTTGGTATATCAATGCACTTGCTCACGACATTGGGTATGACTTGGAAACAATCGCTAAAATGAATATTAATAAATTAGCAAGTCGTAAAGAAAGAGGTATGATTCACGGTAACGGAGATAACAGATGAAAACACCGATTGATACAACAATTATTGATGCTTTAAAAACAATAGTTGAAGGTACAAAAAATGATGTGGTTTATTCCGTTGAAAAAGTAGAAACAAAACCTATCTTTGAAAAATGTACTTGGTTTGAAAAGTTATTTGGTTTTGAATGGCAACGTGAAACTGTAAGAAAAACAATAATCAGTATAACTGTAATTGAACGATCATGAATAATGTTATTTTTAAATATCAAATCCCTATACAACTTACTTCAACAATACATTTACCAAAAAATGCTGAAATCCTATATGTTGGAACACAACAGGGATCAATGTGTATTTGGTGTTTGATTGATGAGAAAGTAGGATTAGAACCACGACAATTCTATTTGTTTGGTACAGGACAACAAATAGAACGTATATTAGGGTATAGATACGTGTATATAGGTACGTTTAAACTTGATAATGATACGTTGATTTTACATTTATTTGAAAGTGTACCTGTATGATTTTAACAGACCAACAATACCAAGAAAAAGTCATTAAAAGTGCTATGTCAGAAATATTACGACAAGTACCTTTACAGTTTGAACAGTTCACTACGGTTGAAAAATATCTTAATTACGTTTACGAAATAGGTTATTTCCGTCGTAGTACACGGGGTAACGTAAAAAAGAATGTTGCTATTGAGCAGGTTAAAAATGGAATAGTTTTACACGAATATAAAAGTATGTCTGATGCGGCACGTATTAATGGGATTTCTATTGAAGCTATACGTAGAGTAGTACGAGGAATTAATAATACGGCTAAAGGGTTTTATTGGCGTGTTAAAACAACTTAAATCAACATGGTGTCGCGGCTTGTCTTACATTATTTGTGTAAAGTAGTGTAAATGTACTGCTAAAATAAAAAAGGGCTTTGAACCAACGTTCTCAGCCCTTTTCTAAATCAAAACCAAACTGTAAAATGAAAAAATCTACTATTCGCACGACTTGCCCCTGCATAGTCGCCGAATTATCTTATGTAACTTATGAAAACTAATCTTCAAAGTTACATTTAGTTCCTTTTTCTTTGTACGGTCGTCAAGCGGTGGCATCTACTTCCTTAAATCTTAAATCAGCAAAATTTGTCATTTTAAGTTTCAAAGCCATTTCGGTTTCCTTTTTACCCCAAATCATTGCCACTACCAAAAGGATTAACGACAAGGCTTGTTCAAGTTTTTCTTCAAGTTCATCCTGTGGGATATCAAACGAAGTACAGAGTTCTGAGTGCATCGTTTGGTATGCTTCCGGTGTGGCGTTTACAATATCTGCCCAAATAAGTTTAAGATTTCGGAAAATCCAAATCCAGGCAATAATTTTCGTACCAATACCAATCCATTCGGCGGTGTTAATTTTCTCGTCGGCATAAGCCTTCATTCCGGTTTCAACTGCCCTGAGAATTCTCGTCAAGGCTTCTTTCAGATTGTTCATTTTTACCTCCTTTTTTAAAAACGTTTTTAACTTTATTAATTATAATGTGGCGATTTCGCCATGCTTTATCCAACAAACCCGTACCCCCGATTACGGTAATGGCACTATACGTCCAATCTTCCCATTCAGGAGTTAGTTTATCTGGGAATAAAAGTTGAAATCCTTGGAATAAGACAAGCATTATTGCTACCGAGGTAGGTCGAGTAATCTCTTTTTGAATTTCACGTATCGTTGCCATAATTCATAAGTTTTAGTCATTTATTTCGTCACACCTTACCAATATTCCGTTTTCGATATCCTCAATGATCATGTACTTCGCCCCTTCGTCTTTCAGCTTTTTAAAATGCTGGCGGGCATTCAATGATTGGTTTGTAGCTCCCCCAATCTTATCCTTAAATTTCTGTTTCTTCTCTTCAGAAAAGTTACCGATAACCCGGTCTTTGAACTTGTCATTCTCTTCCATCATCTGGTCGTGGAGAATTGTTTCCATGAATATACGTTGTTGCTCAAAAGGGATATTGTCGTCAAAGACAAATTCACAACCATATACCACAGTATTCTTTCTAATATTAGAAGGTTTATGTTTTTTATCTCTTAAATAAGTATCATCCACAATACGTACAAGAACTTTACGTTTGCGTAAACCGTTATTCTCAATATCGGTTTCATAATCTTCGTATATAATAGGTGCTCTCATATTATTTCCAATCTGCTGGTATATCTGCCCAATTAGACATTACATTTTGACCTCCATAATACATTTGTGTATGTAAAGGAGCGTATCCAAACACTGGTGAACCTGCACTTTGATCAGCCAATTTATTTGCATTACCGGTAACTCCAATTACTTCACCATCGGTAAATGCTCCGACCATCCCTCTGACATAGTATTGTGTGGCTGAAATCTTACTCGTTATAATACAGGTCGCTCCCGAAGATTGTCCGGTAATTACATCGCCAAGAACCCAGTCAGTTACTGGTGAAACATTGATGGTAATATACCTACCATTAAAGGTAAATGTTCTTGATGCCAATGTTATTTGCTTTGCCGGGACTCCGGATACCCCAACCGTTTCTCCTACTTGAAATGTTCCAGTTAATTCCTTTATTGCAAACGTCCATCTTGTTGTTACCTGATTTTCCATCATAACAAATGATGCCCCCGATGTAAGTCCTACTATTGTATCCCCAGCCTGCCATAATGTTGATGGGCGAGGTCTTAAATCAGCGATTTCAGCATACATATCATATTTCGTTCCATCCCAAAGTTCAGGGGCATAACTCGTACCGGCTGCTGCACCAGATGTAATTGTAGGTCTTGTTGTTCCTTGGTCTGCCAATTTACTTGCATTCCCTGTAACCCCCACGACTTCACCTAAAGTCCATGTTCCCCAATTATTCTTAACTTCATATTGTGTTGCAGAAATCTTGGCAATTACGATACAAGTTGCACCCGATGTCTGTCCTGTAATGACATCATCCTCTACCCAATCAGTTGCCGGAGCAACATCAAGATTCAAGTAATAATCCCTGCCTCCATTAGTTGCGTTAAAAAATGCCTCTCTCAGGGCTTGCGTACCTGAAATATTAGCACCCCTGAAATGTTCGTAAGCATCAACATCGTTTGATTCAGAAAAAACATACCTTTCAAGTTTAATATTACCAGCACCCTGTGCAAACCAATAAAAATTAGTGATCAATTTATTGTTTCTGAACAACCCGTTTGGTATGCGAGTCACTCCGCCTCTCCACCTGACAAAAAATTCAACATTAGTAAGTTTGGTATTATAAATAAATAAATCTCTTGGTATTTCCCCCTGTACATTGCCCATCCAATAACCGCCCTGATATAAGAAATATGAAACATTCGTCAAATCAGGCATATTGGCAAATATTCCAACAGGAATCGCACTTGGCACTTGATACTGAATTTGAACTTTAGCAAAACAACCCCATGTAGATGTGACAAGGGGATTGTTTGCCCATAAATCAGGAGGAAGAGGTTGAACAATATTCTCGCTATCCCAGAACGTTTGGCCAAAATTTGTTGCTTTTGTGTTCTGACTGAAAAGCACATTATTTATGGGGTAATACCCAAGTTCATTATTGCTTGGACCTATATTATCACAATTTGCAAATGTCCCTCCAAAATCCCATATATTCGGATTTGACCAGAATAAATGGTCAGGTATCCCCTGAATTGAAGTTGCATTAAATGTGCTATTGACACTCAACACAGAGGCCCCTGCCTGAACAAATAGATCTACTGGGATTGTCCCAATGAAAGGAGTTCCTGAAAAATGAGAAGCGAATGTAGTAACCTTTGTGTTCTGAGTGAAACATAATGGAATGGTACAGTTGTACTTGGTCACATATAATGTAAAACTGAAATCAGTGACATTGATATTCGTGTCCCAAATATCGTCTGGCAATACCTCTGTAGGCGAACTACTGTCGTCCCATCCCATATTTGTATTTCTGAATGTTCCATTGAAGGATAATACACTTGCTCCTGCAAATGAGAAAAGCAACGGGTCAATGTTACCATGAACATTTGTATAGCCGAATGTTTCTGTAAAATATTGAACTTTTGTATTTTTTTCAAACAAATAAGCATTTACACGACCTGAAACCAGTGAACTATAAAATGTTCTTTGAAAAGTTGTTACGTTTGTATTTGTATAGAACAAATATCTTGGGATAACCCCAGAAACATTACAATCATAAAAAGTACCTTCAAATGTGGTTACATTCGTACTTTGTTCAACAAACATATCTTCCGGTATTGTTCCTTGAACTGCTGACGAACCAAAAGTATAATAAAATGATGTAACTGACGGACAAAGTGAGAATAACCTATCGTTTAAATCTTGTGCAAGGCTTGTGCAACCTCTTACAAAATTTGCGAACGTGGTAATACTTGCTGCCCCTGTAATGGCAGTCATTCCATTCGTATCGTAAGGTAGCTTTGTAAGGTTCGTACAATTATAAAAATCTAATTGACGGAAATCAGCTTTAGTTCCCCACTTAACAACTTCGGTAATCGTATTCTTTATAGAATATGTATTAGCGGAGCCATTAACGTAAAATCCTTGACAAACACCCGCTATTCGTATCGTGTATGTTCCTTCTGTTGAATAAGTATGGGCTGAATTTGCAGAATTATAAGCATTGATATACTGTTTTGCAGTACCATCACCCCAATCAACCCAACAAGCATAAGTTTTACCGCTTACCAAAGGTAATTGAATACGTAAAATACCGCTTACAGGATAAACAGTAGCAGAGGTTACGTTTACTTTAAAAGTAAAAGCATCTATTTCTTTTGCCTTTGGGTGGTATAATTGCTTTGCCATAATTTATAATGATGAAGTTTGTATATCACTTGAACGTACTGTTCGTAAACTACCTCTTAACACCTCTGCAAATGCATCAGTTCCCGAAGTAACCAAAGTTACCTGATCACCTATTTCAACAAGATTATCATATTCAAATTTAGCTACTTTTTCTAACGGTGTTGTTGTTACGTCAATACTTATAGATTCATCCTCCCAAGTAATAGGATTACCATTTATTTCAATCGTAATATCATCCATCGTAGTATCAGATTGTAATACTACGGAAACAATACGGTAAGCATAAGAAGCCCTTACTTTTAGAATATAGGTTTGAGAAACTCCTGTTGTAATATCATTCCAATCAAAGTCAAAATCTTCAATATTAAGAAATTCTTCACCCGGAATAACCACTGTAAGGTCAGGTAAATTGTTATTGCGTTTCAATGTGAGTTCACGAGAACTATCATCAAAAAGCATATCCGTAACATACTTATCCGTAAGGTTAAGCAATTCTACAAATATCGGAATTTTTACATTGGTACGAGTATCCCCTTCTACAAACAATCTAACTGTTTCTAACGGACCGATTGTACTTTTAGCACAATACTCAAAGACAAGCCTATCGGTTGCTTCTAACACTATTTCATCGCTTGCATAGGCATAATCGTACCGTTGTAAATAATTAGGGGTGGTAAGACGTTGTTCAAAACTAAATAATTCAGTTTCAATACCTACCTCATTCCGTTTATAAACGTGTACCGTATATGATAAAACATTCTGAATTGAAGGTGCAAGATAAGTTTCAAAAAACCACCCACCGGCGGGAATCAAAGTTGTATTTGGTACTCCTGGTTCTGTAACAAATTTCTTGATTACTAATTCACCTGAATTAAAATTTACCTGAGTACCATATTCACATCTTACATCGTCAGGTATGTTCAAAAGTGCTTTATCATAATCACTTGGGTAATGTGGATAACCACTACTTTCAGAACTATCTATATCACTTTCCGTGTAACTGTCCTCTATTTGAATGTCCGAATTTTCCCAGTGCATATAGATTGGTATGCCTGATGGAATTTGTGATTTTTCAACAATTTCTTTGAAATTTAGATTACGTGCATCTATTTCAACGTAAAAACCTTTTTCAGTACCGAAACCGATTGCTTGTTCAATTTCATATTCTTTGTAAGTTGGTTCAGTTACCATCTTACCAGCATCTATTGGAGATAAGTAATAATACTGCCCTACCTCACAAGGAAATATTTCTTTAGGCAAATAACCATTACTAATATATTTGAAAATATCAATATCAATTATTTCTGTAATAACACCAATCGCAGTTGCGTGTTCAAGTGTATCTGCCTGTGCAAGATAATAGTCGACGTCACCTTCTGAATCTCCTTGTACCGCACGAATTACATCACCTACTTCCCAAGGAGTAATAGGGGCTGATTTAAGAACTGCAATATTTAATTGTTCTGCTTCGTCTGTTCCGGGAGTTAAAGGTTCAATAATAGTTGCTGTTTTTGTGGCTTCAGTTATTGCTGGGTATGCTCTTGAATCGTGGATTAATTCAATTAATTCAGCTTCAATATCTCCTGTCCTAAAATTACGGGTATAACTTGAAAAAGTATAATATTTTGATTGAATGATTAAAATATGTTCAAAATCAATTTGGAAAGTGCGGTCAATTATAGTACATCGTAAAAAATTCTTATATTTCATTCTATTGTTTAGAATATAAATAGAATTAATATCTATAATTTTACGTTCGTCAACACCACCACGCCTATCCCAATATTGAGTTAAATGTAAACCCCCTTTAGGCATCATTAAAGCAGCAGAATCCGCTGTACTGACACCATCAAATAATTGTAATTCTTGTTCTAAATCTTCAAACCCATTATTTTCAATGTTTACTTGATAATAAGTTGGTTTAGAATTTACATTTGTGGGATTATATTCATTACCGGCCCCATCCCATATAGTAATTTCAAAATTACGTAATTGAATACCTAAAGCATCAAACTGTTGTGCCCCACGTAATGAATCTACAAAAAATTCAAAATTATAATCTCCTTCTTTTGTAATTAATAAATTAATATGATTTTTTGTATCAAAAGTAATATACTTAGGAACCTGTACTCCGTTTACATCAGGAGAATAAATAGGTGTTCCTAAAGATAAATAAGGACTCCAAAAATTATCTTTTTGTACTCTAATTTTAATATCAGTTTGACTTAACTTACCATCAGATTTAAAAATATTTCCATCCCATTTATTCCAAAACCAACAATAAAACTCTCCTTTAAATCTCAAGTATGTAGTCTTACCATCTTCAGGAACTATATGTATTGCAGTTTTTAATCGCATCCACGGTTGGTCAGTATCTTCAATTAAACACCGTAAAGAACCATCAGTTTGCTCTATACGCGATTTCCAATATGCTTCAGGTTGATTTGAAAATTCCCAAACATTTTCCCAATCAGTAAAATCAATACCAACATTTTCACCGGCGTTTGTATTTATAATTGTAGAAGTAATTGATCGTAAAGGATGTATTTTTTGCTGTTCTACATACGGTGTAAATAATTCACTTGAAATATCTTTAAAAACATCAGTTTCTAACGTGCTTGAAGTTGGTGCAATTATATTGTTCCAATCATATATATGAGTTAATGAATTTGAATTTTTTACTAATTCAAGATGATTTACTATCGTATAATACCCTTTATGTTGAAATAACTTACAATTAAATGTTTTAAGACAGTATTCAATAACATCCCAACATTTAATAGGTTCTATGATTTCTTCATCTTCTTCTACCGTAATATTATAAAACCGTTTAGCATTGCAATAAGATTCAGAAATAGAACAAGTAGTAATGGTATATCCCGTAAATTCACTTGGAAAAGTATTTACTTGAATCTTAAATGGTAAGAATATATTTACAGGTGTGAGCGCATTTTTTATAGCTTCCAATAAAGTTACCTGTCCTGTTACAGGGTCTACTCCAGGAATACTAAAATCAATATCTTTTAATTCAGCAAGACCATCCGTAGCAGACAATTCAACTTCAATATAAGGTGGATTAGTTTCAAACCTTTTGTACATATTTTCCGGTTTGAGATAGCCTAAAAATAACGTTACACCACCTTTAGAAAATCGAACATACCATTCTTTATATTGACTTTCAAGCAAATCATCTATTACTGCTATATCAGCACGTGGTACATAAAATTTAAAGACAAGTTCACGCCCTTGGATAAAAGTATGATCCCAACTATTCTTATCACCACCACCATAAGTTAATTGAACAGGATTAGCATCACTATATTTTATTTGATAAGAAGTTGGTAAAACTCCTGACCTGTATATTTGTATAAGATATTCTTCTTCATTAATATCTTTAAACTGATGATACAGTCTATCATATCCAGATGAACTCATTAGAATGAATTTTTGTAACGACGTGAAACTTCTTTCATAACATAATAAAGGTCACTACCTTTAGTAACTCCTTCAACAACAACCTTAACCTCCATCTCACGATTCTCAAATTCAGGAAGTTTATGTGGTGGAACAACCATTTCACCAGAACTTAACAAGGCAGGATAAGTGTCTCTTGGATATCCTGCTGGTACAATACCTCCCATAGCCATTCCTGGAACTTTCTCTAAATCAGGTCCTTTATCCAATAAAGATTGAGCAGCAGAAGCCAATGCCACAAGGGTCATCCCTGCTACAACAGCACCAACACCTGTCCATCCTATTGCATCTAATGCAATCCTGGCCATTCCAAGCCCAATCATAATCTCACCAAACTGTTTAGCAAAATCAAACATTACTGAAAGAATACCTTTAAAGAGATTACTCATAGCATCTTCTTCTCCGGCAAATACTTTACCCAAACCTTCTCCTATTGTTGTGAATAAACTGGTAAATGAGTTTTGTATCAGGTTAGCAACTTCTCTGGCTGCCTCCATCTTCTTTAACTCTTCTGTACCTACCCGAATACCCTCAATCCATTTTTTAAGAGATTCAATATCACCACTTTCAATAATTTTACCAATATCAACATTACTTAATCCTCGTAAATATTTGGTAAACATAGAGATTTTTAAACCGTTCGTATCTGCTATTCCTCCAAGTAAATTTGCTTTTGTTTGAATATCATCTAATTCATATTGAAATTCTTCACTTGCTTTCTTTATGTTTAATGTTTCTAAAAAAGATTCCCAATTAACTAAACTGCCCATCCCCTCAACACTTGTTTCTCCAGGGGCAAGATTTTTCATTTGTTCTTTTAGTTTCTTGATATACTCTATCGTGAACTCTATTTGTGCTGCTGTCTTGTCAAAACTTTTACCAAGATTGTTTGCATATATATCTGTGGTTGCTAAATCCTTTGAAAAATCTTGTTGCAGTTTTAAAACCTGTTCAGTATTACTCTTATAATTACGAATATCATAATCAAGTTGAGCCCACGTCTTTAAATTTTCTTCTCCAACATCCTTCATTGTTTCTTTAAACAATTCTGCCACAGCCGCTACATCTTTAATATTATCATAAACAGTTTCCAAACTTTTAGTTTTGATTGAAAACATATCTTGACCTTCCAACTCTCTTAACTTCTTTATCGTTGTGTTAAGTAAATTTGCTTGGTCAATAATTGTTTGGTAACTATCTCCTGTTTTTTCACTTTCTTTATTCTGTACATACATTTGAATATTAAAATCTTCAAATACCTTTGCAAGTTCCTTCTGTAACCTTTTAAGTTTTTCTAAGTCAGTTTCTAAATCATCAGGAATGATATCCGGTGAGGCTACACCTGTTATTTGTATTTCTTCAATTCCAAATACTTGATTTACTAATGAATTTATACTATCATTTAATGTGTTTACCTGTGTATTAATTTCTACCAAATTTCCTTTTGCTTTTGCTAATTCTGCTTCTTTAAACCAATCAGCTTGTTTAAAGATATTAGTGATTCCAGCAACAGGTCCTAACATAGCAACAGAAGGCAATCCTTTTACTAAATGAACCTTTGCCTTTTCAATGTCACTTAATTCTACTCCTTGTCCTTTTGAAATCTTATCTTGTAATTCAAGTTGTTCCGTAATTTTTTTAACGATTAAACCCTCTGCTGCTTGAAGTGTGTATTTCCTTTTCAACATACCCATATAGGTATTAATCATATCAGCAGCCTGACCTGTACGAACTTTTTCCTCAGTTATTCCTTTATTATAAATTTCTTGTAATCTTATTGCTTCTTTTAATGCTTCTTCTCTTTCTGTTTTTGTTTTGGTTTCATCTTTAGAGATTTTCATTAACTTTTCAATCTCTTCTTTTTCAACAATTATACCACCCGTATAAATGGACATTGTTTTATTCAATTCACGTATTGCAACTGCCCTTTGTTCTTCAGAAGATTTATTATTGTCCAATACTCTTTTTAACCTATCAAGATGAGCAATTTCTTTAGATACAGAATTATTAACTTCAGTAGATATTTCATTACTAATTTTTTCAACAGCACTTAATTCCTTCTTTTTATTAATCAATAAAGCAAGAGCAGTTACCACAGCACCAATTGCTAAAGCCACCCATCCCCAAGGAGTAGCTGCTATTACCTTATTAAGGACTTTTGTTATTGCTACCAATTTTGTTTTATTTCCTGTAACATACGCAATTTGATAAGCCCATGCTAAATAAGCAATTTTTTGAAGATTGATAACGGTAGTTAATAAAGAACCTGCTTTTGTCATTAACCCCATTTGTATTATCACTGTTCTAATAACATTCCTCAAGGTTGTCAATAACAATATAAGTGGTCGTATCGTTACCGTTATTAAAAGGTTAAGGATTAACAATAGAGGGCCTACGGCAGCGGTAAATCCTAATACCTTTATAATTAATTCTTGTGTAGGTTTACTCAATCCTGTAAACCAATTTCCAAGGTCTCTAATCTTTCTTGTTATATTTACAATCGTAGGTAAAAGCATTTCCATAATTGCCTCACCAAATTTAATTAATGTTGCTTTAGCCTCTGCCATCGCAGCATTAAATTTGAATTTAGTGGTTTGGGAAATAATCTCAAAGGCAGCGGCTGTCGCACCTAATGAATTCTTTGTATCATTAAATACCCCAATCGTTTCTTCCAGATTAGCACCAAGCAATGAAGTTACACCCATGAACGCACGTATATTTGGAAATATTTGTCCTAAGGCTTCCTCATTCGTCCCAATCTTTTCTTGAAGCATTTGCAAGGTATCTATCAATCCATCACTTCGCAAAGAATTTCTGACATCTTGTGCTGTTAATCCAAATTGTGCTAATCCTTTCTTTACTTGATTTGTTGGTTTAAGAAGAGTAAATAATGTTTGACGTAAATACGTGGAAGCATTTGCCGCAGGAATACCATATCGTGTCATCGCCGCAATAGCACCTCCAACTTGGTCAAAATGTACTCCTAATTTGGCAGCAACAGGAATAACAGTTGCAAAGGCTTTTACGAGCTCAGCCGGTTCTCCTTTGCCTTCCCTTACGGCAACAGTTAATACGTCCGCTGCTTGAGCCGCTGTGATATTGGCTTTCCCATAGGCATTTATAGCAGATGTTACAATATTAGCAATATCCTTTGTTTCACCTAATCCAGCTGACGCTGCCATTGCAGAAGTTTTCATTACTTCCATTGCTTTAGCAGACTTAAAACCGGAGGAAGTAATAAAATATAAGGCTTCTGCTAATTCTTGCGGAGCCTTACCAAAACTTGAAGCCATTTCCAAGATTTGGTTTCCCCACTCTTGTACCGTAGCACCCGAAATACCTACTAAACCTTCAATCTTAGCAAGTTCATATTCAAAATCAGCAAATGTCTTTACCGCAGCAATTCCTAATAGAGTCACAGGTAAGGTTACGTATTGTGTCAATGTGCGACCAAACGTAACCATACCTTGCTCTAAAGTTTTAAAAGCAGATTGAGTGTGAGTCATCGCAGTTTGTAACCTTCGCAAGTCGTGTTGTGCTGCCGTCAACCCAGCGGTATTAGCACCGATTATAACCATTAATGAACCTAAACTACTCATACTTTTCTTCTTTTAACTGGTGGAGATTGTTCTGTCTTTTTATTCTGTGACGCTGCTAAACCAAGAAGAATATTTTTCATTTCTTCAACACTTTGTTGTTTAGGTTCAGTTTCTGCTCCTGTATCCCATTGAAGTTGAAAATCTTCTATCTTAGTCATTTTAGATCCTTTCTTTCCATAGGCTTGTATCATCAAATTCGTGATTAACGAAGCCATATAAGAAAACTTAAAATCATTTCTCCATTCACCTACTGGATCAATATTATTATATACCTCCCACTCTGCTAATTGTTTTGCGGTTAATTGTTCCAACAATCTATCAGGATGGATAATCCCTAATTCTCTACAGAGTCTGAATTGGAACTGTCGTTCAGGTCTGCTTCTGAGTTTTTTAGGATTTCCTCCTTATCTGCGGTAGTAATTGCATTTAACCTTTGTGCAGTTTCCACAATCTTTTCCAAATTAGAAGCACTCATCATTTTACTGAGATTTTTTACATCCCCTGGTTCAAACACAAGATCTCCCTTTTCATCACAAACGGTAACAACTGCTAACTTTGCACGGAAATCTTCAAGTATGGTTTCATACGTCATTGTACGATTCCGGTCACCACTTGGTTTTTGTTTTAACATGGACTGTTCCCAAATATCTTTTTCGTGTCCGGTCATTTCACGCACATATACAAAACCTTTAGATAATTCAACTTTTTCAATTTTTAAATCATCCCTCTGTAAAAGCATTTCCTTTGTTAAAAAAACTGATTTTTTCATTTGATTAATTTTTTAAGAATTTATAAACTAAAAATAACACTTGATTAGTGATATAAAGGTTAATTCTATGAACCACTACCGGAATTGACGGTCACTTTTCCGGAAACCTTAATGGTTACATTGGCGGTGATTTTATCATCCGTAGGAATTTCCAACGGTAACTCAGTTACAAAACCACAGAACTCAAACGATGTGTTTACATCATCCGGAAGAACAATTTCATAGTAATGAGGGGTATCATCCTCAAAATCCGACAACATCTTATCGTAAGATGTGCGGGTAAAGTTCATAGTCAACGAAACGGTTCCACCATCTCGAAAACCTGTAATAAACTCACGGAATCCACCCGTACTGTCAAGAGACGTTACATCAATAAAAT
>Ga0209717_1000458_pt1 | contig 50026 bp, 47 predicted proteins | sample AD_UKC048_MetaG_FD_184418 | JGI IMG/M metagenome (GOLD analysis project Ga0209717, IMG submission 184418) | Active sludge microbial communities of municipal wastewater-treating anaerobic digesters from USA - AD_UKC048_MetaG (SPAdes) (version 2) | ecosystem: Engineered > Bioreactor > Anaerobic >...
TTTTGAGAATTCTCTCGCGGAGAAAGAGGGATTGACTACCTGATCCTAATACGTTGTATTTCAGTATTATATAATTGAATTGAAAATTGGGTAACCGAATTTACCCCCTTTTTTATCGTTTAAAATTCTATTAACTTGTGAAGTGTAAAAATACATAATTTACAAGATAAAACAAAACTTAAATTGGAAAGAATACCAAAAAATGAACTAGTTATTTAACTATGTGTTTTTCTAAAATGGTTTAAAAAGAGATTGGTTTTTTACACACATTTTAACCAAAAATTAAGTGAGCTACTTGTTCATATTTTATTCCAGTATACAAACAAAACTCATCAATCGTTAAGAACTCGTTTTCGAGCTTGTTGAGGTCCCTTTTTACCTTTTGCATTAATCTGGTGCTTTGGCGGTAACTTTTGCCTGTTATGCGCTGTATGTCCTTCGGATAAATGCAAACCCTCTGTTTTTCATTTTTCATACACTATCTATACCTTTGACTAGGCTTTGACTAGCATTAAAGTGCTAGCTGTCCCATCCAAATTTTTTTACAAAATTAAGATATTCTAAGATACAATTTACTGCAGCAAGTTACACTCCTGTGGGGTGTTTTTTTATGGGTATTTATGTCGAATTAAGCCATTTATGTCATATTTGGACATATGGAACACCTCCCCTTTTTTATTGTTGTAAAATAGCTTAAAATTTGTTCTCAAATCATTCAAGATTTAGTTGCAACGAATATTCGGAATGAAAAGGAAAAATGATTTAGTAATTTAAATTTTAGAAATTATGGCAAGGCAAAAAGGCATAATTAAGTTGAAAGGTACTATCGGGGATATTACTTTTTACAAAACCCAGGACGGTCATTTGGCACGTGAAAAAGGCGGAATTGACGCCAGCAGAATCAAAAGTGATCCTGCTTTTCAGAGAACACGAGAGAATGGTTCTGAATTTGGTAGAGCCGGGACAGCTGGCAAGATTTTGAGAACGGCATTTAGAGCTTTGCTCTTGAATTCTGCAGATGGAAGAATGGTGAGTCGATTGACTCAACAAATGGTTAAAGTAATCCAAGCTGACGTTACTAGTGTTAGAGGATTACGAAATGTAATTGATGGCGAAGCAGAATTGCTTGCTGGCTTTGAATTTAACATCAGAGGGAAATTAGGCACCAGTTTATTTGCGCCCTTCGTAGCGGGAATTGACCGTGTGACAGGAGATATTTCTGTTGATTTGGATTCGTTTATACCAGCGAATATGATTGCAGCACCGAGTGGAACTACCCACTTTAAAATCATTTCAGCTGGTGCAGAAGTTGATTTTGAGAACGAAAGTTTCGTTGAAGCTCATTCAGAGAGTGCCATTTTACCTTGGGATGCTACTGCAACCGCAGCTATCAACCAATTGAATACTGTCACTCCAGCAAGCAAAAAACCTTTGTTTTTGGCTTTGGGAATCGAGTTTTACCAAGAAGTGAATGGACAAATGTACCCTTTGAAAAATGGCGCTTACAACCCATTGGCATTGGTGAAAGTTGATGGCGGAGTCTAGAGGACTTGGACAGGCTCAGTCAGACAATTTAAATAGTTAGAAAATGAGATTATTTTTAACTAGAACTTATTTCCCTGAAGGAACTAATGGTAAACTCGAATGTGAGGGCAAATTGATCTGCCATACGATTGAATTGCCTTGGAAGAAAAACGGAACGAAGGTTTCCTGCATTCCAGAGGGGAAATATTTTATTAAAAAGCGATACAGTAGCAAGTTTAACTGGCATTTAGAAGTTGAAAATGTTGAAAACAGGAGTTTAATTTTGTTTCATCCTGCCAATAATGCTTTACTTGAATTGAAGGGCTGTATAGCACCTGTAACGAAGCTTTCTGGACCCGGACAGGGTTTACTGTCACGAAAAGCTTTTGCCAAATTAAAAGATTTGGTTTATCAAGCTTTAGACAGCAAAGAAAGTGTTGAATTGATTGTTGAATCTGGATTCCTGACTATGGAAGGATGACAGCAAAAATTGGAAAAATGAATATTATAAAACGAGCAAAAGCTCCTACCCCTAAATTTTTTAAAGTGCTTCGAAATATTGGATTGGCGATGGCTGCTGTTGGAGGAACTATTCTGGCCTCGCCTATTGCTTTGCCTGCTGTAGTTATTACAATTGGCGGTTATGTAGCCGTTGCGGGCGGTGTGATCTCGGCAGTGAGCCAGCTGACCACAGGGGAAGCGGTTATGCCACCAAGCGTGGATGACGACGAGTAACCATACCCTAATGGGTACTGCAGGAGGTACATTTTTGAGTGTATTGCCGAATTTGCATTCGGAAGATGTTTTAAAAACGATTCTATTAGCTGCTCTTGGAGCTATTGTCAGTTTTGTAATATCGATGCTACTCAAATACCTCATCAAGAAGCACAAAAAATAGTCTGATCCTTGTTGTGGTGACCTTTGGATTAGACAAAATGAAAGCCCAAACCGCAAGGATTGGGCTTTTTTAGTTTAATTTTTCTCAAAAATGTTCAAGGTCACTTTTTCGATGACCACTTTTGTATTAGGAGTATATAATCCGTTGTATTTGGCGCTGTCCTTTGCTTTTGGCCTGCTGTCAAATATTCCGTAAAAGACTCTGGAGATTTTGGTTTTCCAAACGTCGGTTTGGTATAGAATGAATAGTTCCATAGTAGTGAGTATTAAAGATGGTCATAATTATTTCTTGCAATAGCGGTATAAGATGGCCTTACGGATGTCATTTATAAGCATCATATCCTCTTTGTACTGTTTTTCCTTTTTTTCCAACATTTTGAGCGCTTCCACATTTTTGAGGTGCTGCTCGTGTTCGACCATCATCAAACTGGATTGCGGGTTGAACTCCTTTTTGAAGTCCGGGAGGCGTAAAAAGGGAATCACTGACCCGATTAAAAATGGGTGCCAGAATTTTGTTTTCCACAAGCTGTAAGCGACCAGAAAGATGTTTTCTCGATCCATTTCGTTCGAAAAAATGATTACAAAGCTGTTCGCAAAGGGCTCGTCTTGTGGCTTTCCGCTGTTCATTCCCTTGTTAAGGATGAATAAATGGGGTTTGTTGTACAGGGTATCTTTTCGGTGGGTTTTGATGATAAAATTGGTCATAACATTGGATTTAAATTGATTTCTATTTCAATTTTTCCTACTTTCTGTTGTACTACCAGTGTGCCTCGCTGCGCTGCGCCACATAAAAATTTTCAAAAGAAAAAAAAGGAAAAAAAAGAAAGCCATTCGTCCAAGTGGAAGGTTTCAAAAAAGCAAGTTTTTTTATAAAAATACTACCCGAATGGGTGGAGATTTTTATAAAAACCGGAGGCTTGAACTTGCTTTTTTGTAAACCTGGAACTTACCTTTGCTTCCTTTTATTTTATTTTTTTATTTTTCTTTTAAATGAGGTGTTTCTAATGAAGACCGATTAAAAACGTTGCTGAGATAGAGGGTCGTCTTCGGAAAGGGTGTGGATTTTTAAAACAGAAAACACTATAACTTCCATTCCAAATCTTTTTCTGTTTTAAAAATCCATACTCTTTCTTGGATTTGATTTTGTGGGTCCAGACCATTGCTTTATTGGAATCTTGAAATTACCCAGCAACGTTGTAAGTAATGGTCTGGACTCACAAAAACAATGCATTATAATTCCTAGTGCGTCGGGGCAGTAGCGCAGGCAAGGGTATTGTTTTTTTATTTGCTTACGGGGGATTTTTTGATTGGTTTATTGGAAAAGCTGGTGCCTGAATGCTGTTATGCGTTGGCGGTTGTCTGTTTTCAGGGGTAGTGCTTGATATTGCTATGGCAACTGCTTTTCCGGAAAAGCAATTACTACTTATTTTGTGGCAAATGAAAAAACGATACTCTTGCTGGCCTTTTGATTTTGTGGGTCCAGACCATTGCTTTATTGGAATCTTGAAATTACCCATCAACGTTGTAAGCGATGGTCTGGACTCACAAAAACAATGCATTATAATTCCTAGTGCGGCGGGGCAGTAGCGCGGGCAAGGGTATTGTTTTTTTATTTGCTGACTGGGGATTTTTTGATTGGTTTTTTGGAAAAGCTGGTGCCTGAATGGTGTTATGCGTTGTCGGTTGTCTGTTTTCTGGGGTAGTGCTTGATATTGCTATGGCAACTGCTTTTCCGGAAAAGCAATTACTACTTATTTTGTGGCAAATGAAAAAACGATACTCTTGCTGGCCTTTTGATTTTGTGGGTCCAGACCATTGCTTTATTGGAATCTTGAAATTACCAATCAACGTTGTAAGCGATGGTCTGGACTCACAAAAACAATGCAAAGACTTCCGATTTCACTACTAAGTTGCTAAAAACCATTATAAGTGATCAGCGAGACGGAATCGTTACTTTAAGGATATATTTGGTACGTGAGGAATATTAGTGGTTTGTGAAGGGCAGCTTTTTGAGCAGCTCACACGGATGCTGGAACTGAGGGATAAATATTTTTGAGCTGCTCACAAAGTTGTCCTAGAGCAAACCACCGGAGCGTTGGCCGAGGGGCTGTTTTACATAAATGATATTATAGCTTCATTGCAAAAACCAAAAAAAAATATAAAAGCTTTGTAATGAACTATAATACTCAATTATGTAACACAGCTTGGGGAAAAAAATTACTGGCGCGAGTCACGCAGTGTACGTGTTTTTGTCTCAAAAACCGTGACAGTAATTTTTTTTGGAGCGTTGGCAAAGGAGTGGCAACTGAAATGTAAAACGTTCTTTCACCAGTGAACGAAAAAGAATGTTCTCGTTATGATAAATGTAATTAGTGAAATGAAGCAAACAAAGACTTGAGTTTAGGAATACTTGGACTAAATGAAAGTTTTGTGCAGCTGAATGAGATAATGATTAAGAAAAAAAAAAGACATCTGCCTTTTAAAACAAACGTCTTTTCTAAAATATATAATTAACTTTAAAACTTCGTTTGTTGTATTCTAACCGCATTTAAAATTGCCAACAATGCCACACCCACATCGGCAAAAACGGCTTCCCACATTGTGGCTAATCCTCCTGCACCGAGTACCAAAACAATTGCTTTTACGGTAAATGCCAAGCTAATATTTTGCCAGACGATCTGTTTTGTTTTTCTACCAATATTTATGGCTGTATATATTTTATAAGGTTGGTCGTTTTGAATTACGATGTCGGCTGTTTCAATTGTTGCATCACTTCCTAAACCACCCATTGCAATTCCTGCATCAGCTAGGGCAACTACTGGCGCATCGTTTACACCATCGCCAACGAATGCAATTTTTAGGTTTTTTAATTTCAATTCCTCTACTTTTTCCACCTTGTTTTCCGGTAATAAATCGCCATAAGCCTTGTCAATGTTTAATTCTTTTGCCACTGCATCTACAACGGCTTGTTTATCGCCTGAAAGCATTACTGTCTTGATGTTTATTTTGTGCAAACTTTCGATGGCTTCTTTTGCATCTTCTTTAATTTCATCGGCAATTAGAAAGTATCCTGCATATTTTTGATTGATGGCAATAACGATGATTGTAAATGGTGTATTGTCTATTTCGGTATCGTAATTGATGTTGAATTTCTTCATCAGTTTTACATTTCCTGCCAAGATTTCGTTTCCATCTACTTTGCCTTTTAGTCCGTGTCCTGCAATTTCTTCCACATCGGTAACGGTTACACTTTTTTCAGCACCTTTGGCATATTCAATAATAGCAGTTCCAACAGGATGGGTTGATTTGGTTTCGAGTGCCGATGTATATTTTACTAAATCGGCTTCGGGAACATCAACGGCTACCACTTTTTGCACTTTGAAAACACCTTTGGTTAATGTCCCTGTTTTATCCATAACAACCACTTGTATAGATGCCATAATGTCGAGAAAACTAGAACCCTTAAATAATATTCCGTTTTTGCTCGCTGAACCAATTCCACCAAAATATCCTAACGGAATGGAGATTACTAATGCACAAGGACAGGAAATAACCAAAAAGATTAATGCTCTGTACAACCAATCGCTGAAAACATAATTATCGACAAAAGCAATAGGTATGAGACAAATGGCAATAGCTGCAAACACTACTGCTGGCGTGTATATTTTGGCAAATTTTCTGATGAACAATTCGGTTGGTGCTTTTTTGGCGGTTGCTTCCTGCACCATTTCCAAGATTTTTGAGAGCTTACTATCTGAATAAGCCGTTGTTACTTCGACCAAAACAACTGTATTCAGGTTTATCATTCCAGCAAGAACGGTTTCGTCTTTTTGTTTGGTATCAGGTTTACTTTCTCCTGTTAGGGCAGCAGTGTTGAACGAAGCGGTGTCAGAAATTAACTTTCCGTCCAGTGCCAGTTTTTCTCCAGGTTTTAATTGAATGATTTCTCCAATGGTGATTTCGGATGCTTTTTTAGAAACAGCATTTTTACCTTCCAATACAGTTGCAGTATCTGGCCTTTGGTCTAATAGTGCCTTAATGTTTGATTTTGCTCTTTGAACTGCTAATGTTTGAAATACTTCGCCAATTGCATAAAACAGCATTACAGCAACACCTTCTGGATATTCGCTAATTGCAAAAGCTCCAATGGTAGCAATACTCATTAATAAAAACTCTGAAAATATTTCACCTTTTCGGATGCTTTCAAATGCTTCTTTAAGCACAGGTAATCCAACAGGTAAATAGGCTATTATATACCACGCAGTTCTAACCCAATCTGTAAACCAAGTTGGTGTAAAATAGTTGTCGAAACCAATTGCGACAAGTAATAGTGTAAAACTTATGATTGCCGGTAGAAACATTTGAAGCGTGGTTTGGTCACCGCCTGAATGGTCGTGTCCGTCATCGTCAGAATGTTCTGGCTCATTGAGGGTTGTGCAACACCCTGTTTGTTTGTCGGTTTTACGATTTATTTTTTCCTCTAATGTGCAGCAAAGCTGTTTGCCACTTTCATCGTATTTGTGTTGGTGTTTCATTTTGTTTTGATATTAATTAGCAACAATTATCTCCTTTTTGTATTGGTGGACATTTTACCGAACCGTAGCTGCAATAAACACAACAATCTCCCTCTAATGGTTTGAGTATTGTTTTGCACTTTTCACATTCGTAAAAGAATTGACAAGCATCGGTTGGCATTATTTCTTCTTTTCTGTAACCACAGTTGGGGCAAGTTAAAGTTGATTTTAATTCAACTGTTTTCCCTTCAAAGGTTGTACAGGTTTTGCAATTTCTGTGTAGTTTATTTTGGTAATAATTTACGATTGTAGCAATAAGAAGTCCAAACATTCCGGTATAAATTAAGTAAGTTGGATTTTCTATTTTGCTAAAATAATAAGCAAAGAATATTACTATTCCACTCAGAATAGCAATTAGCAAAGGATACAAACAAAGATGTTTTCGATAAGAAATGTAAAGTCCTCCGATTGAAATTAAAACCATCGCTTGAAAAATCCACATTGTCCAACCTCCAAATAGTTCGATACTTCCCAGTCCAAGTGCTGATACCCCGAAAGCAAATAATGGGAAGCAACAAGGTGACAACAGGGCTGTTGTAAAAAGCCCTATTGTTCCAAATTTGTCTATATTTGATTTTAGTTTCATAATTATTTAATTTTGATGTAATCAAATCAATTTATCGTTTGTATAGTATTTATGTTTATTTATTATCATTGTAAATCGTTTCAATCTCTACTTATTGATTTAGAATCCATTCTTTTGCTTTTTCTCTGTCGGGCAAATCAAAATACATCAACTTCGCTTTTGTAAATGGTTTCATAATTGAACGCATACTCTTTTCCCATTTTTCACCACCTACAATAGCAATTCTTTCGATATCAGCAGAATGTGTGAAATTCATTTTTCCATAATTGATTTCGATTACACCATCTTCCCAAAAACCATTTGAACCAGAATCATCGTCCATTTCAAAATACCATCGAGCTTTTTTACCAGTACCAATAATATTATGGATAAACGGATGAATTTTTTCATAATCTTTAATACCCAATAAATCATTTGCCCTTGTAGCTATGATATTTTCCCCTGTAAAATCTAAAAGCTGTAGCATAATTATAAATATTTTGAAATTCAAAGTTGACTAATTCTTTTTTATGTTAATAAATACTAGATTTTACCATAGGTGATGCAACTTTTGATTCAGTAGAAGTTGTGTTTGATGTAGTCATAATTATTATCTTTTAAATTAATTTCACTATTTTAAGTACTAATTGTTGCAGTCTTCTTCACCATACTTGTTTATCATATTTTGCTTCCATTTTATATACCTTTTTTGATGGTGTAATGAAAGTAGAAAATACAACGCACAAGCACCTATTATAGCTATAATGAACATATTTAATCCAACGGCAACACCAACAGCTGAAGTACACCAAACCGTAGCTGCAGTTGTTAATCCGTGTGATGTTCCTGTACTAGAATTGCGATAAATAATACCTGCACCTAGAAAACCAACACCTGTTACAATATTTGCAATTACTCTTGAAGTATCCGCAGAATTATTAACTAAATGTGCAGTAATAGCGGTAAATAAGGTTGAGCCAATACAAACTGCGGCATAGGTTCTTATACCAGCATCACTACCGTGTCTTTCTCTATCTAAACCAATAAATGCTCCTAATAAAAAGGATACAATCAGTTTAAAAACAATAATTAATTCGGCATTTATATCCATAAATCTATTATATTAAATGATTTTGGTTTTCTACAATTTTAGATTAATTAACCCATTGGAGCAATTATTTAAAAAAAAGTGAATTACTGTTTTTAATAATTGCATCCAATGAGTATTACTGTTTATTCTTCCCCTTTGTTTGTCAATTTTGCATTTACAAAGAATGCCCCTTTTGTCACAATTTTTGCATTTGCAGGAATGTCTTTTACCAATGTTATAGCTGTATAACCCATATTAGAGACGCCAATTGCGACTTCTATTTTTTCAAAATTTGTTGTAGTCACTTGGGTTTTTGTTTTTTCGGATTTATCGTTTTCTACTTCTGTTTCTTCGACTCTTTTATCGGTTACCACAAAAATATATTCTTTGCCATCTGCACTTACAATGGCATCAGTAGGGACAGCATCGGTAGTAACATTATTTAAACTTACTATTGCAGTTATATTCATTCCGTCTATTAGTCCGGTTTTATTACCTTGAACGGTGGCGTGTACTGGGATACTTTTACTGTCATTCTCAAAGGCAGCTCCTATTGAATATACTTTAGCATTGTAATCTTCACCCGAATTATTGGTAATTCTAAAATGTATAATTTGTCCCACTTTTAGCATTGGTAAATCTTTTTCGAAAATATTCAAATCCAAATGCAATTGTGAGTTATCCACGATTTCGGCAACTGGTGAAGACACATCCACATAACTTCCAATTTTAGAAAACACATTGCTTATGGTGCCAGTTATAGGGCTTGTCACTGACAATGCAGAACGTAAATTGTTGTTGTTCAAACTACTTGGATTGATACCCATCAGCTGGATTTGTTGTTGTAAAGAGGCTCTGCGAGTTCTAATTGATTTTAGTTCTGCATCGGCATTTTGATAGTTTTTTAATGCTCCTGCATTTCCTGAATTGAGTTCTTTTTGTCTTGCTAATTCTTGTTCGGCAAAGATTATTTTACTGGAAGTACTCAAATATTCTTCCTGCAATTGTATGAATTGTGGATTGGCGATTGTAGCAATTACTTGGCCTTTTTTAACAAAATCGCCTAGCTGAACGTTAATACTTTTGACCACGCCGCCATACATTGAAGTGGCATTGGCTTTGTTATTATTAGGCACCCGTAATGCTCCATTGGCTTTCAATGTGGCTGTTAATTCTTTTTGTTCGATGGTTCCGTATTGTATACCCACAGTTTTAATTTGTTCGGCTGTGAGCGAAGCAATTGTAGAAGATGCTTCTTCTGTTGTTGCTTTTTGTTCTTCTTGAGGTTTAGTTTCAGTTTTACCGCAAGAAACAAGCAAGAGACAAAAGGCAAGTAGTAAAAGGGGATTCTTATATGTTTTTAAAGATTTCATTTTTTTTAATTTATTTATTTGTGAAATAATTGTATTGAATAATGGCTTGGTTGTACGCATTTAGATTGTCTAAATAGTTTTTTCGTATTTCGATGGCTTGGCTCAAATACAATGAAAAATCGGCGTAACTAATTTCTCCGGCACGATAGGATTGATTAGCGGCTTTTATGATTTCGTCTGCCTGTTGCAAACCCGAAGTTTCATAAAATTGTAAACCCGACACACTTTTTTCGACTTCGGTTTGACGTTGTGTCAAAGAAGATTTCAGTATTTGCGTTTGGTATTGCAATTGTTTTTCTTGCGTTTCTTTTTCGGTTTTGGCCGCTTTTATTTTATTGCTATTGGCTCCAGTTCCGAAAACAGGGAATGAAGTCGCTATTGAAAAACCGCTATAGGGGTCTTTAACGCCATATAATTTCTGCGAAAAAACCCTACCTGTAAATTCTGGTAAGCGATTGCTTTTTTGGATGGCAATTTCACTATTGGCAATTTCAACATTTTGTTGCAATAAAAGAAGGTTAGGGTGATTTTCTGTTGTGTTTTGCAACCCATATTCCAATTTTACTAAAGGCTCGGAAAGCGGTAGAATGACTTCAGAACTATTGAGCAATTGCATTAATGCCTGTTGTTGCACTAGCATTTCTTTTTGAAGTTGGATGATGTTAGTTTCAATTTCTTTCAGTTTTACATTAGCCGAAATTTTTTCGATACCGGCACTTTCTCCCGTTTTTACTTTTAGAATTGTAGTTTTCAACAATCCAATATAAATGCTGTCTAATCGCTGATACAAAGCTGTCTTGTCCTGTAAATACCACAATTGATAATATACCGAACGGATATTTTTTTTCAGCTCTGTATTGATTACTTCCTTGTTGTATTCGAAGTATTTTGTTTGCTCCCGATAGTAATTTTTCTTGGCTTGGTTTACTTGTGGCATATAAAAACTTTGTTGTAAACCTATTTTCCAAATACCCGTTTTATCCGAAGGGCGCAAATCTTCATTTTCTACAAATATTCCCGTTTTGGGAAATTCCTTGTTTCCTTTTATCAGGAACCGGTTTTTTGCGATTTGCGATTGATTGATGTTGTATTGCAAATTGTCTTTTAAGCCCAAGTTCAAAACTTCATCGATACTTTTTCGGGATTGTGCTTGACCATTATTGAATGAAAATAATAATCCAATAACTAAAATAGTTGTAATTGATTTCACTCTTGGTTTTCTTTTTAATTTTAGTTTTGTGTTGAAAATAATGTAAAGCAAAGGCAATACGAACAAGGTCAAGAATGTTGCCGAGATTAATCCGCCAATTACTACGGTAGCCAATGGTTTTTGTACTTCGGCACCCGCACTATGTGACATTGCCATCGGTAAAAATCCTAACGATGCTACGGTAGCCGTCATTAAAACTGGTCGTAATCTTATTTTTGTTCCTTCAATTACCCGTTTTATGACATCATCCCAACCTTCTTTTTCGAGTTGGTTGAATGTGCCGATTAATACAATTCCGTTCAATACCGCTACTCCAAACAATGCAATAAAACCAATCCCTGCCGAAATACTAAAAGGCATTCCACGAAGCAGTAAAGCAAATACACCACCAATGGCACTCATTGGAATTGCCGTGAAAATTAAACCAGCTTGTTTCATTGAATTGAACGTAAAATACAAAAGCATAAAAATCAGCAAAAGAGAAATTGGCACTGCAATCATCAAACGGTTGGATGCTTTTTGTAAGTTCTCAAATGTACCTCCATAAGTAAAAAAATACCCTGATGGCAATTTTACTTTTGTTGCCAATTTATCCTGAATTTCTTTTACCACACTTTGTACGTCTCTATCTTCTATATTGAAACCAATAACAATTCTACGTTTACCAGCCTGTCTACTGATTTGTGCGGGACCCAATTTAAAAGCCACTTTTGCCACTTGTGATAATGGTATTTGATTACCAGAAGGTGTTGGTATCAATAAATTATTTACATCGTCGATACTTCTTCTTGACGTACTGTCTAACCTTACCACTAAATCAAACTTTCGTTCGTTTTCGTAAACTACACCCGCTGCTTTTCCTGCAAAAGCAGTACTCACAATACTGTTTATATCTTCTACATTGAGTCCATAATTGGCAATTCGTAAACGATCGTATTCAATGTTAATTTGTGGCAAACCATCCACTTGTTCTACCTGCGGCGATGAAACCCCTTTTACTTTTACGATTACACTTTCTACTTTTTTGGCATATACAGAAAGGCTGTCCAGGTTTTCTCCAAATATTTTTATGGCCACATCTTGTTTAATACCCGTCATTAGTTCATTAAAACGCATTTGAATGGGTTGGCTTTTTTCTACAAAAACTCCAGGAATCACGCTTAATTTTTCTTCTAACGCATCGCCTAATTCATCATACGTTCTGCCTGATTTCCATTCGTCTTGTGGTTTCAGGATAATCATCATATCTGTGGCTCCGGGAGGCATTGGGTCAGTAGGCACTTCACCTGCACCCGTTTTTCCAACCACCATTTTTACTTCCTCAAATTGTTTGGCAATTCTTGCGCCTTGCATCGAAGTTTCGATACTTTGGGATAATGAAGTTTCGAGCGGCATTTTAAATTCAAAGGCATAATCTCCTTCGGCTAAATTGGGGATAAACTCTCCACCCATTTTGGTAAAAATAAAAACGGTAATCAACAATAAAGCAACAGTAAGACCTACGACTTTGTATTTTATGGCAATTACTTTTTCTAAAAGAGGTTCGTATTTGCCGTACAAGAAATCCATCATTTTATCCGAAAATGTTTTCTTGTGACTGATGTGTTTTGGCAAAAACAAGGCACTCATCATTGGAATGTATGTTAACGAAAGTATCATAGCACCGATAATGGCAAACGAAACTGTTTTTGCCATTGGGCCAAACATTTTTCCTTCGATTCCTACCAATGATAAAATTGGGAAGTACACAATCATAATGATGATTTGTCCAAAGGCAGCACTGCTCATCATTTTCTTGGCACTGTTTTCAACCGCCAGATCCATTTCGAGTTGGGTGAGTCTTTTTTTACTTTTATTGTGTTCCAGAAAGTACAATGAAGCTTCGACGATAATTACGGCACCATCCACAATCAACCCAAAATCTATTGCACCGAGGCTCATTAGGTTTGCGCTCACTCCAAATATTCTCATTAATGCCAAGGCAAAAAGCATTGAAAGAGGTATTGCAGAAGCGACAATAAGTCCTGCACGAAGGTTTCCGAGGAACAAAACCAACACAAAAATGACGATTAAAGCTCCTTCAACCAAGTTCTTTTCAACAGTAGAAATAGCACGTTTTACAAATGTACTTCTGTCAATAAATGGCTCTACTACTACATCATCGGGCAAAGATTTTTGTATGATAACCATTTTTTCTTTAACCCTTTGAACCACCTCGTTACTGTTTGCCCCTTTTAGCATCATCACAATGCCACCAACAGCATCCACTTTTCCATTAAAAGTCATTGCACCATAGCGAACAGCATTTCCAAACTTTACATCGGCGACATCTTTTATGAAAATCGGTACGCTGTTGGGATTGCTTTTTACTACGATGTTTTTTACATCTTCCAAGGATGTTACTAAACCAACTCCACGAATAAAGTAGGCACTTGGTTTTTTATCAATGTAAGCACCACCTGTATTTTGATTGTTTTTTTCTAAAGCATTAAAAATATCAGGAATTGTTACTCCCATTGCTTTTAAGCGATTTGGGTTTACGCCAACTTCATATTGTTTTAATTTACCCCCAAAACTATTTATTTCGGCAATTCCGGGTGTTCCGTTGAGTTGTCTTGCTACTATCCAATCTTGCATAGCACGCAAATCCATTGCGGAATACTTATTTTCACTTCCTTTTTTTGGATGTAAAATATATTGATAGACTTCGCCAAGACCTGTGCTTACAGGGCCTAATTCTGGTGTTCCAATGCCTTTAGGGATTTGATCGGTAGCTTCTTTTAGTCGTTCACTAATTAATTGGCGTGCAAAATAAATATTGACATCATCATCGAAAACGACTGTGATTACCGATAAACCAAAGCGAGAAATGCTACGGGTTTCTTCTAAATCGGGAAGATTTGCTATGCTTTGTTCTATTGGAAAAGTGACTAATTGTTCTACTTCCTGCCCAGCCAAGGTTGGACATAGCGTAATGATTTGTACTTGATTGTTTGTTATGTCTGGTACGGCATCGATGGGTAATTTGGATGCACTCCAAACTCCCCAAATGATGAGAAATAAAGTCATCAAACCAATGATGAATTTATTATTTATACTAAAATGAATGATTTTGTCTAACACTATTTATAGGATTACTTTTTAATACTTAATTTATTACTCCCGTTATTTGAATTTGTCAAATACGGTAAAGTGATTAATGGAAAACAACAGCGTGATTAATGCACAGGTCATTAATCGCTATTTATTTAACAAACATTAATCAAAAAAATTAAGCATTAATTTGAGGCGGCTGCCAGATACTTCCGAAGAAATTGGAAGTAAGAATTGATTTGTATTCCGGCACTTTTTTGTCAATTATGATTTTGACAGCAAATAAATTATAAGGGTAAATAGTATTGTAAGCGAAACCTTGACAGCCGCAACAGTTGCAGATGCACAAAGGAGTACAGGCATCCTTGTTGTGAGTGTGATTGGATTCATTGCTAATTGTCACTTTGTTACACGACACATCCTGCTCCATATCTGCACAAGGCATAAAGGAAAGTAGCAGAAAAAGAATCGACAATATGAAGTTTAGAATTTTCACAGCTGCAAAAGTACGTATTTTATTTAATTGCCAATACATAATACTTCATTAATTTGCGGGTTAATGCTTTAGGATGAAATACTATTATTGCAAGAGTATTCTATTTTTATAGAAATTAGCGAAATGAAGCAAACAAACCCTTCGTCTACGCTCAGGGTGACAGTGAGTTTAGGAATACTTGGACTAAATGAAAGTTTTGTGCAGCTGAATGAAATAATGGACTGGTTAATTGATTTTCTTTTAGGTATATTTATTGTTATAAATATTTATGAAAATACAACTGGAAATTAGCCAAAAACACGTTTTTGATAGAAAATTTGTTTTTTGGTTTAAGACGATGTATATTTGCAAAGTCATTTCCCTAGGGAAAAGGACCTGGTTCGTGAAAACGTACGCCACAGCACCGTAGCCTGTGGCTTTTTTTATTTTACCCTCTTTGTATATTTGTCTTCGTAGTATTTTTGGTTTCTTGCATCATCAATATGAAAACAAGAAATTATCATATAGTCTGGAGTGATTTTTTCCATTACTACTAGAAAGTTTCCTTCTTTGAACCAAAAATAGTCCCTGATTCTACCATCTGCTTCTAAGAACTGGAAACAAGTAACATCATCCGTATCTTTATTTTCAAGTATTGGTTTTATCCAATGAATTTTGTTGGCTCTTTTTTTGTCAAAACATCTTTTGCCTTTATCTCCTCTTGTAATGATTTTTACAAAAGTGTGTGGATAGGTTTCAAAACCATCTTCTTTTGAATTTGCTATATCTATTTTTACTTTGCAACCATCAAAATAAAAAACGTTGTCAATAAAATCGGCTTTGAATAATCGAAATAGTTCTTCTAAATGTTCAGCTGATGGGTCAATTCCTAAATTAGGTATGTGATCATCCAAATTAAATAAATCCATTATAGTTTTATTTTGGGTTGGTGATCAAAAATATTGAATTTGGTTTCCCACGGCTCTGTTCCTTCTTCGAGATTAAAACCTGATTTAGTTTCTAAATATTGAATAAAATCCATTCTGTTAGGAGTTGGATTCTCGATATTCTTCATTACTACTCTTGTTTTATAAGTAATTGCTCCAATAAAAAAATCGGCTAATTGAAAGAAATTATTATCGTGAGAATGTAAATGTTGGAATTGTTTGAATGGGCTTTTGCCTTTGTATTCATTGTCAAAAACTTCATTTATTTTTTTTAGTTTTTCTCTACCACGCGTATTTTGAATGTCTATAAAAACCCTGTATTCATCGCCATTACTATTATTTGGGCGTAATAAATAATAGGTCATTTTATAATAGAAATTGTCGTGCGAGCCTTGGTTAAAATCGGTATGATTTAGACGCTCTTTGTATTTGACTAAAACACAACGAAATTGTAATGATGAGCGAAAGAAATAATCTACTAATTCTTTGTATAATGCAGTTCTTGCATTTGAAAATTTATTCCATTTTAACTCTGATTTTTGATTGTGCTTTGCTAGTATTTGATTGAATTTTTTTTGTAATTCAACATAATCGGTCATTGGTACTTTTATGTAACCAATGCACATAACCGGAATATTATCATTTTCTAAATGACAACTTTCGTCGATATAAAAATCATATTTATTATTCATAAATTGTGGAAATTAATAGCAAATTCGACCAATTAGATGCTCAAAAGCGATTGAATTTTAAAAAGCGGAAATTTACAGAATAAATTGTTAAGGGAAATACTATTTTCAATTTACTTATTTTTCAAATCTAAAATGCCTATCATTAATATTTTTTAAGCGATAAATTATTTCTGATTTTTGAAAAAAATCACATAATCCGCTAAATTATACAAGTCTAGCAATTCAATATCATTTATTTTACTAGTTAATTGATCAATCTCAATAAAAGCAACATCATTTGCAAATGATTTTTCGCCAATAAGGTGTTCTATGTGGGTGTAAACTGCTTCTCGAAGTCTTGGGTTTTCTTTGTGAATTATGTAGTTTTTGAGGTATATTCTAATCCCTAAATCGGTTTGTTTTTCTAGGTTTTCTATCGATGCGAAATACATATCACTAATTCGTAGGCTAATCCCGTAATATTCAAGTGGTTTATCTTTTCCTTGTTGGTATTTTGTTAGGTTTGTTTCAGGTTGAAGAAATGCAGTTATTTTCCAACGTTCTACGACTGGAGCATAATGTACTAGTAGTTCTACTTCTTTGAAAAGGTAAGGATTGCCGTTGGCGGTGATGATTAATTCGGATTTATCTTTACCGTTTTTGATTATGAGATCTAAATCTTTGTTGAATAGGCGTAAGAGGTTGTTTAATTCTGTGAAGTGCTTTATTAGTTCTTCTTTTGGAATTTCGTTTAAGAGCAAGAAAACAAAATTGTTTTGTTTGAAATGGTTCCAGAAGTTGGTTATGTGGTTCATCGTTTATCGTTTATCTTTTATCTTTTATGGTTTTGTCGTAGGCAATCAGATTGAACATTTCTCGCATTCTACTTCTAACCCGATTCCCATAAACATTCTCAATTTCAGTAGCCGAAAGGTTTGTAGTTATATGCGTTTGGATTTTTTTACTTGTAAAAATATCATAGCGACTTAATAGAATTTCTGCCATTACGTTACATTCGTTTCCGTAATATTTCAGGTTGTTTTCTGTTCCTAAATCGTCAAAGCATATTGTTTTGGGTTCTGATTCGTATAGTTTGCCTTTGCTATATTTGTGAATGATTTGGTAACCATCCTGGATAAATTCAAAGCTTATGTCTCGACACGGTTTTACGAAAAATTTATGCTCTGTTGTCGCCAAGTGTTTCATTAAATTCATTAGGGATGTTTTGCCACAGCCGATTGGGCCAGAAAGTAAAATTCCTTTGTTGCCGTTGATGCCGTACTGAAAACAAGTTGTTTCGTCTTTAAGAAAATAGGCGATGAGTTTGTAAATTATGGGGTAATCACTTTCAAGTATTTTGAAATGATTGCCGTATAATTCAATGCCTTTTTTCTCCAGCCAAGCAATTATTTCCGTGTAGCTATAATGGCTCTGAATAATCTTTGTCTGTTCCTGTGTTGAGGTGTTTTGCTCTGTTGGATTGTTCATTTGAAATGAATTTAGGTGCGTTTAATATCCAATTTTGTGCTGCTGCTTGCCAATCGACCATTGGTGTTTTGCCACCGACTAGCCAACCGTTGCTGGAGAAGTAATTAAAAAATTTAATAGCTTCGAGTTCTGGAAAGTGTTGTTCGAGAAAATAAGTTTTGACGTTTTCAATTGTTGGCTTCTCGACTGCGCTCGAAGTGACAAGAAACTCTTTTTCTTTTTTGGCGGAACTTTTTTCTTTTTCTTCGGCAGCCGCGCTTTTTAAAAACTCATCGACAATTTCAAAATTTTTTGCTTGCTCGTCCAAGTTTACAATCTTTAAATCGTTTGAAATGTTTGGTATGTTTGTATTGTTTATATAAGATACTAGAGCTTGTTCAGTACTTGTCTGTTCACTTGTACCACTACCAGTATAAAGCTTGTTCACTACTTGTTCATTAACTAGTTCAAAAACAGGTTCGTTTTTTGGTATTGTTGTTTTTTCGCTTTTTGGAATTGGTTTTAAATCGTCTGAAAAATTGAATAGATAAACGTGGCTTCCTTTGAATGGATTGTAGGAGGGTTCATAGTTGATATATCCTAGAGAATGCAAGTTTTTCAAACACTTATGATAGGTTGCTTTGGAACTGATTTTGCTTATTCGCATTACCTCATCACGTGATATACTGATTGGATTTTTGAACCGATTGCAATTCCAGAATTGAAACAATGCCACATACAAACTGACGTGAGTTGGATTGAGTGTTTTATCAACAGCCACTTTCTCAAAAAATCCTGTTAGATGTTTTATATAATTCATCTTGGGGATTATTTGCGATTGAATAAATTAGGAGTAGCTTCGACTTTGTTTGTTTCCAGAGCTTTATCTAAATCGTTGCTAGCATAATATAGAATACCGCCAATTTTAGTATAAGTGATTGTTCCGTTTACTCGTAGATTTTGTAAAGTACCAGGGGAAATGTTTAACAGCTTTCTGACTTCGGAAGATTTGAGCCATTGTTTTTGCTGTTGTGGTTTTGAATTAATTATTGCGTTTAAATCAGAAAGAAGAAGTGTTCGGAATTCGTTCAAATCTTCGCGAGTAATAACTTCGATTGCCATAACGTGAGGTTTTAAATGTTTGGGGCAAATAGAAATAATTAAGTAATACCAAAACAGTCACAGGGGTCATATGACCCCTAATGTACCCCCAACAAAATCAGCTAATCGGAGTGAAAAAGTTTTTTATTTATTTTAGATAGCTATTTTGATGCAATTATGACTAAATTTGCACAATGAATATCAAATAGGAGGTAAACTTCTAAAAATATATTGCGAAAGTTATTTCGAGCCAAAGAAAACGACCAAAATTTCAAAATCAGCTCTACAAATAAACTGTTCGCCCTCGCTATGCGTGGGCTCGGTTTATCGGAGCTGTAGGTGCTTGGTCGTACCTCTTTGGCTGGTGATCGATGTCCCACGCTATTTGTTTGTACCAATACCTAATGGTTTATTAGTAATTCATAACTTGATTAATTATGAAAGACGATATTAAATTAAGCCCCGAACTCCAACAATTTATGGAATTGCATTCCATTCCCAATCTCTCCGTATTACTGGAAATTGATGATGAGAAATTACTTAAAATGGATTTATTTGGATGGCGGTTAATGCGTGAAGTTCTAGTCCTTCGTGAGTTTTAACATTTCTATTATTTTACCATTAACTACTTCTTTAGTGGAGTTTTCCACATTGTGAAATTTTGTTCTTAGACTTTCGATTGCTATAGTATCGGTATTTTTAGTTTTGAAATTTCCTGCAATAAATCTAATCACATCCGCTAGGATTTTGTGGTCTATAATATTGGTTTCAACCAATATTTTAACAAAGAAACTTAACTGAGCAACTGAAAAAATTGTTAAAAATTTAATTTCATCTTTTTTTAGAGGAAGTGCTAATAATTGATTTGCTTCTTGTTCCACTATTCTATTCAAGTACTCAATTTCTTCTTCAATCCAACCTATAATTTGTTTTTTAATAGGAGGCAAGTTTTTTTTGTATTTTACAGTATTTCCGCTTTGTTTTTGATTGTAGATTTTAAGTATTCGGAATAAACTGTAAATTTTTTGAGTATTATTTTCTAATGGTTCTAATTCTTGTAAAAAAGTATTAGTTAGGTATTTGAACAACTGTAATGAATTGAAATTTAGATCGAAAAGGCAATCCAAAATAGCTTCTTCCGTTAATTTATCAGATTCAATCTGTTTGTGTAATTCTTTGATAATTTTCGTGCAATAATTAAATTCATAGTAGGTTAATTTTCCTGGAATATTTAAAGTTTCAATTTTTAGTAAAGGTTCATATACTAATTTCAATATTTGATCATTAATATTGCTTTTCAACAAAATTGACTTTACTTCATTGAGTTTTTTAGAAATTTCAAATTCCTTTACAAATGTGGAATCATAGGGGATATGACCATTTACGTTGAGGTAATTCTTGTATTCTTTTTCAATAAAATGTTGCAATTTTTGAACATATATGTATGTGATTTTCAAACAGTCTGTTTTATTATAATCATCTGAAAATTGGTAGAGTTTTGAAACTTTTTCTGGGTTTATTTCCTTAATCAAACGTTGAGCAAGATTTTCTAATGCATATTGTTTTTGATGGATGTACTCTTCACTTTTGATTTTTGAATTTAATTTATAAATGCGCTCTTTATCTATTTTTTTGATTTTATAGTTTTCCTTTTTGAGTATATGGTAACAATATAAAAAGTAACGTTGTTCTTGTGTTAAATCTTCAATTTCACAATCCTGAACAAGATATAAAGTATTTTTATTTTTTGCACACCAACACCAATTAGTGTGATTGCTTGAAATGTTTAACTCTTTTACTATAGTTGGAATATATTGTTCTAATTCTGAATTAGGTTCAGTAACTTTAAATTTGAGCTTAGCGACTCTTGGATGTAAGTTATGAATCGGTTTTTTTGCAGCGTATTTAATTTTGTTGTTTGATAAGCTGAAGTCTATTTGATGAATAAGATAGCTCTTTGAAGCAAATTTTTTGAGAAATGGAGCTAGATCGGTACTGAAAATAATCTTTGGATTTTTTATATCTTTTACTATCCTATCATAGTTTTCTAGTATGTATTTTGCTTTCATACTCTTTTAACAGCTTACTATTTTGACATCCATTATTAGAAATTAAAGAAAGTTTTGAAACCCATTCTACTTTGTTTAAAAAAGACTTTTTTTGAGGTGTGTTTTATCAAAACTTAACACCCAAGTTATTATTCTTTGTATTGATAGAATGTTTTGCTTTCTAGTACGTTAAAACCAATACTGTTTAGTACTATTTATAGTGTTAAATATTTTAAATCTCAAAATAAATAATAAATCTCAAAAAAAAATATGACAAATGTCATATTTTGAAATTAAAGGATATTAACATCATTTCAAAAACAATAAACACACCTGCGGGTTTCAGCAAAAAGTCTTTTTAGTATCTGTTTTGTTGGATTATTTGAGTAAGGTCGTTCATTTTTAATACAGATATATCTTAATTACTTATTCGTTTTTACAATTAACTGAAAGTAATTTTATAACCCGTTGGGTGTAATTAGTTTTTGATGTTTTCTTTAAGAAATAATATTTTGAGTTTTTGAACTTATTTGATAGTAATTTCGATTGCTTTTTCACATCGTTTGATGGTATCATCAATTTCTAAATCTATGAAGTTGAGTTGTTCGTTTAGATCTAAAAGTAGCTGGTTTATTTTTGAGTTCAATTTTTGGAATTAAATTAATTGGATAGACTAGAGGTTTTACTAAATGGTTAATTTTGTTAATGTTTTTAAATTGATTTTGCTATTTTTTCCATAATAGAAAGGTCAGTTCCAAATTTGCAAATGGCATCGCAATTGGCTCTTAATTCTGAAAAAAGAATGTACTTGATATTCATTTTTGAGTTTTTTATAACTGGTCGGTTGAGTTGTTGAATAACATCTTTCTCCCGACTGTCTGGAATAATAATATAAAAGACTTCATCTCCATTAGAAATACTAAAATATAAATCGGATAATCGTAATATTCCAGAATAAATACTGGTGCTTTTTTCGACTTCAAAAGCTCCAATTATTTTGTTTGTTCCTTTTTGAAACCAAAGTACATCAATTAGTTTTATGGTGTTTTGTGTGTCTTTATCTGTTGGCAATTCTGGGAACTTATTAAGAGAAATAAACGAAAAACTTTGACCGCCAAACGATTTACTTTTATCATTACTCGCTGGTGTTACATCAAAGCCTAATGAAATTCCAATTTTTAATAAATGGTATTGCATTTCATTATGAAGGTTTTCTGCTAATTTTTCTTCTTGGATTTCTTTTTGGCGTTTTAAGATGTTTTTTTCAAATTTATTGCGTTCTTCTTCGCTTAAATATTCATCGTTACCAATAAGCATTTTTTGTGTTCCAATTTCAAAACATAATCCTGCAATCGCTCCTAAATCATTTGATAATTCCGATTTATATTTACTGTTAGTTTCTATTAAGGTTTCCCTGATTTTTAAATATTCCGTCCAACTTCCTAGTTTCTTTTTATCCTTGAATAGAAAATTAAATCCGTTAAGTATTGCCGTATTGAATGGTGGAAACCAAGTGGGATGCAAGAAATATAAAATACTGGCCACGGCAGGGCCAAGACCTTTTATTTTGAGTTCGTCCAATTTTACAATTTCTTTTAGAACTTGCTCTTCGGTTTTGGCATTGATGCAATTTTCTAGGAATTGGCCGAATGCAATTTTATTGTTTTGGTTCTCGTAAATATCAGGAATTCGTAATTTGGGTTTCCAATAAAAAGGATGTGCTACGCCAACAAAGACTTGTTTTTGTTCTGCTATACAACTCAATACAAATTCTAAACTACTGCCTTTAAAATCGTTTGGAAATGTTTTGTTTTTGATGTCGTCTATCACTTGCAAAACACCACGGCGAATAGTCCGAAATGCTTTTAATCGTTGGTCATTATCTAGAAACCAAGTAGTATAAACACTTTCTGTATCGGTTTTGTATTGTTGGATTATTTGGGTAAGGTTGTTCATTTTAAATACAGCTATAACTTATTTTTTATTTGTTATTACAATTTTAAACTTCTTAATCGCAAAGCATTAACAATTACAGAAACTGAACTAAAACTCATTGCTAAAGCGGCAATCATTGGTGATAATAAAATCCCGAAAAATGGATATAAAACTCCAGCTGCAATTGGGATACCTAAAACATTATAGAAGAAAGCAAAGAATAAGTTTTGCTTGATGTTTTGCATAACAGCGTGGCTCAAATTCTTGGCTTTCACGATGCCTTGCAAATCTCCTTTTACTAGAGTGATTTTGGCGCTTTCAATAGCTACGTCAGTTCCTGTTCCCATAGCAATTCCAATGTCGGCTTGTGCTAATGCTGGTGCGTCATTTATACCATCGCCTGCCATTGCTACAATTTTTCCTTCGGATTGTAAACGTTTTATTTCGTTTAATTTATCTTCGGGTAAACAACTTGCTTTGTAGGATGATAAGTTTAATTCATCGGCAACTGCTTTGGCTGTATTTACATTGTCGCCGGTAAGCATAATTACTTCAACTCCTTGACGCATTAATTCTTTTATGGCTTCTTTACTTGAAATTTTAATTGCATCGGTAATTGATACAAAACCCACTGCAACGCCATCAACTGCGATATAAGAAACTGTTTTCCCTAGTTTTTGTTCGGCTATAATTTTGTTTTCTAAATCGTCTGAAACGGTGGCTTTGACTTGTTCCATTAGTTTTTTATTGCCTAATGCTACTTTTTCATTGGTTACTGTTCCTGTAACTCCTTTTCCTGCAACGGCTTCAAAATCTTTTACTTCTATTAAAGCAATGGTTTTTGTTTTTGCATAATTTACAACCGCTTGAGCTAATGGGTGTTCGCTGTATTGATTTAAGGAAGCAATGTTTTGTAACAAATCATTCTCATTATTATTTGATGCAAAAATGGTTTCTACCGACGGTTTTCCTTCGGTTATTGTTCCTGTTTTATCGGTTATTAAAACATTAACCTTATTCATATTTTCTAATGCTTCGGCATTTTTTATCAAAACTCCCGATTGTGCACCTTTGCCCACGCCAACCATCACGGACATTGGCGTAGCCAAACCTAACGCACACGGACACGCAATAATTAAAACCGCAATTGCATTTATAAATCCGTAAACCAATGCTGGTTCTGGACCAAACTTTGCCCAAACAAAAAAGGTAATTACCGAAATAATGACTACAATTGGTACAAAATATTTAGCAATACTATCCGCTAATTTTTGAATAGGTGCTCTTGAACGACTGGCATCATTTACCATTTGTACGATTTGTGAAAGCAAGGTTTCTGAACCTACTTTTTCGGCAATCATAACAAAGGATTTGTTACCGTTTATAGTACCTGCAATTACATTATCGTCTTTCTTTTTATCGACTGGAATGGGTTCGCCTGTAATCATTGCTTCATCAATACTGCTTTCTCCATCGGTTATTTTTCCGTCAACTGGAATTTTGTCTCCTGGTTTTACTCGCAATAAATCGCCTTTTTTGATGTCGTGAATGGATATTACTTTATCGTTTCCATCAATTACTAGAGTAGCTTCGGTTGGAGCGAGTTTTAATAATTCTTTAATAGCTCCACTTGTTTGACTGTGCGCTCTTGCTTCTAATAGCTGGCCCAATAAAACTAAAGTCAGAATAACTGTTGTAGCTTCAAAATAGAGTAATACTGTTCCGTGTTCCGTTTTGAATTCGTTTGGAAAAATATCAGGGAAAAACATTCCAACTAAACTAAACAAAAAGGCAACTCCAGTTCCTATACCGATAAGGGTAAACATATTCAAATTCCAAGTAACAATAGACTTGAACGCACGAACAAAAAACATCCAACACGCATAAAAAACTACTGGTAGTGTCAAGATTAATTGTACCCAATTCCATTTTGTTGCATCCATTATTTTGAGTAACGGATTATTTGGCATCATTTCTATCATTGCAATAGCAAAAATAGGAACGGTAAAAACCACAGCCACTTTCATTTTTCGGACTAAATTTTTATACGTTTTTTGGTCTTCACTATCACTTGGCTCAATTGGTACTAAATCCATTCCGCAAATTGGACAGGAACCAGGTCTGTCTTGAATAACTTCGGGATGCATTGGACAAGTATATAATGTATTATTTACTTCAACTTCTGCTTCTTTTACCAAAGGCATACCACAAACAGGACAATCTCCCGCTTTATCATACGTTTTTTCGCCTTCACAATGCATAGGACAATAGTATTTTCCTTTGCCATTGCTAGTCACTTCGATTGTTTTTTTATCATTGTGGGAATGAGTGGAACAGCACGATTTTACTGTTGGTTCATCTGTTGTTTCTTTTTGTGTTTTTTTGACATTACTCATTTCTATGGTGTATTTTCCAACGGCGGTTAATGCTTCTTGCAATTGAGTAATGGGAATGTGTTTTTCCATTGTCAAGGTTGCAACTGGTGGTTGTAAAACAACCGAAGCTTTAATACCCTTAATTGAGTTTAATGTTTTTTCGACTTTAGAACGACAGCCATCGCAAGTCATTCCGGTAATGTTGTAAGTATGGGTCATAATTATGGTTTTAAATATTACATTTTCATTCCTTCCATAGGGTCACTTCCTTTTCTGAATTTATACTCACTGTTTATGGCATAAGCTCCAGTAATAACCACTTTTTTTGCAGGATCTATTTCTGATTTAATTTCGATCATTCCATTGGCTTCTATTCCTGTTTCAACCATTACGTTTTCAAATACTCCTGGTCGTTTTTCAACCCAAATATAAGAGGCGTTTTCTTCCCTGATAACTGCATCAATAGGGATATACAATCCTTTTAGATTGGATTGCGTCAATTTTGCCATAGCTTGCATCCCCGGTTTTAATTGCAGATTTGGGTTTGGTATTTCCATTCGAATTAAAAGCAATCGAGAATCTGGATTGATTTCAGAATTAATAAAAGAAACCTGTGCATTGATGGTTTTATTAGGAAAATCGGAGAATGTAACAGTAGCGTTTTGACCTATTTTAAGGTTTTTAGCATAGTTAACATTTACCTGAGTTTCTAACCATAAGTTGTTCAAATCGGCTAGTTTTATTATTCCTGAGCCTTCCATAAGATAGCTTCCTTCGGTCATCATTATTTCGGTAATTGTTCCGCTGTAAGTGCTGTAAAAAGTAGTGTAGGGCGAAATGTCTTTGTTTGTCTTTAGACTTTCGATTTGGCCGTTTGATAAACCAAAAAACAACAATTTTTGCTTAGCCACATTAAGTAAGTTTTTGGCGTTTTTTCCAAAATCTCCCGGCATATCCAGTTGTTTAGATGCTGTGTAATAATCTTGTTTGGCTATGGCAAGGTCTTCACTATACAAGGTGTAAACTGGAGTGTTTTTTTTGACATACTCTCCAAGAGTTTTGAAATATAATTTTTCGATTCTCCCCATTGCTCTTGAAGCAATCGTATTTATCTTTTCTTGATTCGCCACCAACACTCCTGTATAATTTTGAGCTACGCTGTTTTGAGTTTCCCCAATAATTTGGGTAGTTATATTTCCCAATTGTATTTGTTGTTTGCTCAATGAAATTTCGTTTTCCCCAGAATCATCATTTTTCATTAGAGTTAACTCCATATGACAAATAGGACATTTCCCTGGTTTATCTTCCTTCACTTGTGGATCCATTGAGCAGGTATAAAACTCTGTTTTTTTACCCATATTGTGCTTACTATGGTCTTCTTTATTTTTGGTATTGCAAGCCACAACTACGGAGATAAGCAGGACAAGCAGACTTATTATTTTTATCTTTTTCATTTTTATTCGGTTTTAATGAAGCTTTCGCTATCGATTAAATATTGTGCGTTTTCTGCTATTTTGTCGTTTTCTGTTATCCCATCGATAATTTGAATAAAATCATCGGTTTCAATTCCTGTTTTAATAGCTGATGCTTTAAAGCCATTGTCTATTTTTAAGAAAACAATTTTCTTGTTACCAATGCTGACCATTGATTGCTTTTGAATCCAAATGCCATTTATACCATTCGTTTTCACCGTACCTTCTAGTCTTAAACCAATGGGTAATTTTAAGTTGTCATTATTTAAATACACTCGAATACTATTGGTTTTGTCAGCAGGGTTTAATTGGGTTTCAACAAAATTGATTCGTGCATTAATAGTTTTATTATTATCCAATTCTGTACTAATAGCGATCTCTTGATTGTTTTTTATTAGACTATTTTTCCCTTGATTAATATTGAAAACACCCCAAACTTTGTTGGTGTTTACTAATTTAAAAATGACTTCTCCTTTTTTAATATAATTTCCTTCTTTGATATTCAATGTTTCGGTATTGTTGTTTACACTTTGCATCCCAGAATTAGTAGTCTTAGCCATCATTTCAGTACCATCAACAATTCCATTGACAGGACTATAAATTGTAATTTGAGGGTTTACTTTTTTAGTAGCAATCAAGGTATTGATTTGATGTTGAGTCATTCCATAAAGCAACAATTTTTGTTTAGACGCATTGATAATTGCCTTGTTTTCGGAATCATTTGAGATTAGAAAAATGAAGTTTTGTTGTTCTGTCAGTAATTCAGGACTGTACAAATCAAACAGTTTTTGTCCCTTGTTTACTTTTTGGTATTTATAATTGACATACATTCGTTCTATTCTTCCGCTCATTCGTGCTGCAATATTTACCGAGGAATTAGGGTCATAAGCGACAACTCCAGGCATATTTATACTACTGTTTATAGTAGTATCCTTGGCTGTTGTCGTTTGATAATTACCTACGATATAATTATTGGTCGGTTTTAAAAGATTGTCGATGGAATGATTGTTTACTGTATGATCCTCAGTTGTTTTTTTTACTAAAGTCATACCGCAAATAGGACAACTTCCGGGTTTGTCTCTAATAATTTGAGGATGCATCGAACAGGTATATACTTCGTTTTGATGTTCCGTTTCTGAATGATTGTCTGATTTTAAAACTAATAAATAGCTTGCAATTCCAATAATGGAAAGCACTACAAAAGCCAAACTATACTTTATATATTTGTTCATAATTATTTGGTTTCTAATTGTTTTTCAATTTCTACTTGGGTTGCTAAAACACTTTGTAATTTATCTAAGGCATCAATTTGAGCCATATTTAAAGCTTCCCAAGCATCGAGGGTGGCAAACAAATCGCCAGTGTTGTTTTGCCAAGCTAATATTGCCGTGTCATAATTTCGTTTTAAAGCTGGAATGATACTTTTTTGAGCGATTTCGTACTGTTTTTTTAGATTAATCAGTTCAGTGTTCATCCCTGTTATCATTCCTGTTGCTTCATTCAAAATCATTTGCTTTTGCCAATTCAAACTTTCATTTTTAATTTTATAACTCTCCATATTGGCTTTATTCATTTTGGTTGACCACGGCATTGGAATCGTAACCATTCCCATCAATGAAAATTGCTGAGGCTGATTGCCAAAAGCAAACATATTGTCGAATCGTACACCAAATTCAGGGAGAAATTTTTTCTTTTCTACTTCAATTTTCAATTGGTTTATTTCCATTGTTTTTTCAATCGCTTTTAGGTCGCTTCGATTTTTAGATAATGAAGTAGTATCCGTTACAGCTGCATTAAACTCTTTTATTTCGTAAGTGTCTACTATTTCAAAAGCGGTTTTTTTGTCCCTAGCCATTAAGGTATTGATTGTGATTTTCTTTTGAGCAATACTATTATCCAACATAACAATCTCACTTTCTAAAGCATTGTATTGAGACTTTGCTTTATAGTAAGTAGCCAATTTATCCATATTATATTGGTACCGTATTTCCATACTTTTAATCATATAGTCTAAAAGCAACAAATTGTCTTTGGCAATTTTAAGTTTTTTGTTTAAAACCAATGCTTGATAATAATTGGTTTTTGCTAAAGCATTCAATTGATTTAAAGTGTAATTTTTATTTTCTTTTTCGACTGAAGACATTGCGTTCATCAAATTAGAATCTGCTTTTAATTTGGATGCATTGGGGATCATTTGGGTAACGCCTAGCATATAACTTCCCATTCCTGAAAAAGCCCCATCGGCTTTCCACATTTGGGTATTATAGGGTGTCATAAAGAAACCAGTAGTTACTTGTGGGGCCATCCAACTTTTGGCTCCCTTTGCAGCAGCATCCATACTCTGAATGTCAGAATCATACATTTTTAATTGTGGATTATTGGTTTTAATTTGTGTTAAAACTTCATCCAACGAAAGTGTTTGAGCATTAGTCATTATGAAGCTTAGCATCAAACAACTTATTACGATATAAAATTTAGTGTTTTGCATCTATAATTTCTATTTTACCTTTTGTTCTTAATTCACGAAGTTTTGACATTTCGAAAACAACAGGGGTTACTAATAATACATAAATTGTGGAAGTAATTGTTCCGCCAATGAGTGGCACTGTAATGGGTAGCATTACATCTGAGCCTGTTCCAGTTGCCCAAAGTATAGGAACTAATCCAAACAATGCAACAGAAACGGTCATCAATTTAGGACGCAGCCTTTTGGCAGAACCTTCTATTATGTATTCTCTTAAAATATCTTCGGTAATGGTTTCGGAACTATTTCCGTGTTTGGCTACCATTTTATTCATAGCATCGTTGAGATAAATAGTAATCAACATTGCTGTTTCGACCGCCAAACCAAATAAGGCGATAAAACCAACAGCTACAGCTACGGATAAGTTAATACCATAAAAATAAACCATAAAAATCCCGCCTATTAAGGCAAAGGGAACCGTAATCATCGTAATCAATGCTTCTTTCATCGAATTATAGGTAAAGAATAGAATGATGAAAATTAAGACTACCACTATAGGTAATATTAAACTTAATGTTTTGTTGGCTCGAATTTGGTTTTCCCATTGTCCGCTCCATTCTACATAATAGCCTTTAGGCATTTTGGTCATCATAGCATCAAGTTTTTTCTGAGCATCCTTTACGGTACTTCCTAAATCACGATCCCGAACGTTAAACAATACACTACCGCGAAGCATTGCATTTTCGCTGTTTATCATTGGTGGTCCATCGCTTATTTTTACATCGGCAACCGTTTCTAAGGGTATGGGGCCAAATTGCATTGTTTGTACTTGCAGTTTTTTCAATGCTTCAATACTATTTCGATATTCTTGTGCATAACGAGCATTTACAGAAAAGCGTTGTCTTCCTTCGATTGTGGTTGTTAATTTCATCCCTCCAATAGAAGCTTCAACCACATTATTGATGTCGTCAACAGTTAATCCATACCTTCCAATCACTTCACGTTTGGCTTGAATATCGATGTATTTACCTCCTGTAATGGGTTCTGCATACAAATCTTTTACACCAGCAGTGCCTTCAAGAGCTTTCTTAATTTTTTGAGACAATACATTGATAGTATCTAAACTGGCTCCGTATATTTTAATACCCACATCGGTTCTAATTCCAGTCGAAAGCATATTGATCCGGTTGATAATGGGTTGGGTAAATCCATTGGTCACACCGGGAATTTGAAGTTTGTTGTTAATTTCATTGACAATATCTTCTTTCTTTTTACCGGCTCTCCATTCGCTTTTAGGTTTTAGTAGAATAATGGTTTCAATCATACTAATCGGACTGTTATCGGTTGCCGTGTTCGCTCTTCCTGCTTTTCCTAAAACGTGTGCTACTTCGGGTATCGATTTGATTAATTTGTCCTGAACTTGCAGAATTCTTTTCACTTCAGAATTAGACACATCGGGCAAAGTAACCGGCATAAACAAAACTGAACCTTCATCTAAAGGCGGCATAAATTCGGAGCCTAAATGAGTGTACATAAAACCTCCAATCAATAATGCTACAATATTGATAGCCAAAACCGTTTTTCGCCACTTTAAACAAAGGGTTAAAATAGGAGTATAAATAGCTTCTAACTTACGGTTAATAGGATTTTTATTCTCCGGTTTTAGTTTGCCTTTCACTAAAAAACTAATTAAGACGGGGGTAAGCGAAATAGCAAAAAAAGCATCCACAATTAGGATGAGTGATTTTGTCCAAGCCAAAGGACTAAACAGTTTTCCTTCCATACCTGTAAGTAGAAAAACAGGTAAGAAGGATACAATTATGACTAATGTAGAATAAAAAACTCCAGGTCCAACTAATTGAGAGGACTCTTCTATCAATTTTAATCTTTCCTCATTAGATAAAGGATCGTGTTCTTTTTTGAATAATTTTATAAATCTATTTTTCATTTTCATTTTTTTGTTGGTTATTATCCAATTCTTGCTGTCTGACAGAAATGGTTCGATATGCATTTTCGACCATTACAATTCCGTCATCGACAATTACACCTATTGCCAAAGCAATTCCAGTAAGCGACATAATATTAGAGGATATTCCAAAAGCTTGAAGTAATATAAAACTCACAGCTATGGATATTGGTATTTGTATTAGAATGACTAAGGCACTTCTCCAATGAAATAGAAAAATCAGCACAATCAATGAAACAGCTATCATTTCTTCTATTAAAGTTCCTTTTACAGATTCGATTGCTTTTTCGATTAATTCACTTCTATCATACGAAGTTTTGAAAGTGACGCCTTCAGGCAATCCTTTTTGGACTTCTTTCATTTTCAGTTTTACGGCATTAATTACTTTATCAGCATTTTCGCCATAGCGCATTACCACAATTCCTCCGACTACTTCACCGTTACCATTTTCGTCAAAAATTCCCAAACGCAAATCACCTCCCATTTGAATGGAACCAATGTCTTTTACTCTTACAGGGACTGAATTGTAGTTTTTAATCGCTATATCTTCTACATCTTTTATGTTTTTGATATATCCTAAACCTCTAATGATGTATGCCATATTACTCATTTCAAATTTTCTTCCACCGACATCATTGTTACTCGATTTTACAGCATTCATTACTTCCATAATGTTCACATTGTAATATTGCATTTTTAGCGGATCGAGAACCAATTGGTATTGTTTTTCAAAACCTCCAAAAGAGGCTACTTCGGCAACACCAGGAACGGTTTGCAAAGCAAACTTCACATACCAATCTTGAATGGCACGTTGTTCTCCCAAGTCCATCCCTTTGGCATCTAAGTGATACCAGAAAACGTGACCCACTCCAGTGCCATCGGGGCCTAATGTAGGCACAACATTTTGAGGCAACAATCGTTGGGCATAATTGAGTCGTTCTAAAACGCGCGTTCTCGCCCAATAAGGATCTACATTGTCTTCAAAAATGATATAAACGAAACTCATACCGAACATAGATGCTGCACGAATATTTTTAATTTTAGGAATCCCTTGAAGATTAGAAACCAAAGGATAGGTAACCTGATCTTCCATTACTTGTGGGCTTCTTCCCATCCATTCCGTAAATACGATCACTTGATTTTCGGACAAATCAGGAATGGCATCAATGGGGTTTTGCTGTACACTGTAAATTCCCCAAGCAAATAGACAAGCCGATACTAATAACACGACTGCACGGTTTCTTAGAGAAAATGATATTATTTTTTCTACCATAATATTTTATTTTTGTGATGATATACTATCTATTGTTTTATTAATCCAGTCAATTACTACCGCTTTTTTATTTTTTGATAGTATTGCGTTCTTATGAATAATCGTGTAAGAACTTAAAGGCATTTCATCTGCTTTTATTTGTTTCATCATTCTGTCTAATTTGTTTTTTTGTTTTCGACTTGAATAATTCGTAAATTCATCAAAATTCAAATTTTCTTTACCTTCTTTAATATGATTTTCCATAAAAAACCGAACGGGTTGAATGTAAGAGTACCAAGGATAATAGGTGTTGTTACTGTGGCAATCATAACAAGAAGTTCGCAAAATGATTTCAACATTTTTAGGAACATTATATACTTTTGTAAAATTACCAGTTATATCCTGCTCAAAACTAATGTTCCGAGCAGGTTGATATAACTGTATCAGCAAAAAAATAATTAACCCAATAAAAAGTATTTTTTTGATGATTTTTTTCATTCTAGAATTCTTTTTTTATAGTACCGCAAGTAGGCATTTTAGCACCTAGATAAGGGTTTTTGATTTCTTTGGTTTCGCTTATCCATATAGCGCCTTTTCCTTCATCTGCCATTGGACAAAAATCTTGATACAGTTTTTGTTTTGTTCCAAAAGTTGCTATTAAATCATTTATATCTTTACTTACTAATACAAAATGTTCTCTTTGATGATCTAATTTACCAGCGTTTTCTCCAATATGTTCAGCATTTTCTTTTAAATCATCAGCAATATCCATATAGGTTTTCATTTGTTCTTTTGAAATACTATTCATATCTACTTTCCCAATTGATGCCAGTAAGTCATTTCCTGAATTTGCAGCTTCTTTGCTGTTATCGTTTGCTAAAGCATTTTTTAGTTTTAAATAATTAGCAACAATCTCATCGATTGAAGTATTCGAGCTCATAGCAGATGTTGGTTTTTCGGAATTTTCATCCATCATTGAACCATCTGTCATTACCATTGAGGAATCGTGTTCCATCATAGGAGAATTTGTTGTTTCCTCTTGTTTGTTTTTTTTGTTACAAGAAACCAATACGAATGCCATTGCTATGGCAGAAAGAAAGATATTTTTCATTATTTTTAGTTTTAATTTATTATTGAATCTAAATAAATAGGACTATATTTTGTTGTAGTTAATGTTTGTGGTTTTCTTCCATTTTTTGTTCTTTCATCTCCATTCCACATTTAGGGCATTCGCCTTTTGTATCAGAGGTATATCCATCCATAGGACAAACATATTTAGTTACCATTTTAGTTTTAGGTTGACTTCCTTTTTGAGGATGGTTGTCTACAGTTTCGGTGATTTTTACTAATCCCATACCACATTTAGAACATTTTCCTTCTGTATCTGAAGTTGTTCCATCCATAGGGCAAACATATTTAGTTACCATTTTAGTCATAGGTTGACTGCCTTTTAGAGCTTGGGTAGGTACTTTTTCAGTAACTTTTTCCAGCTTCATTGCGCATTTTGAACATTTACCTGGAGTGTCTGAGGTTGCACCATCCATAGGGCAAACATATTTGGTTACCGTTTTATACATTGGTTGGCTTCCTTTTAAAGCGTGGGTCGGTACTTTTTCTGTAATTTTTGTCAATTCCATACCGCATTTTGGGCATTTTCCAGAGTTTGCATTCGTTTCATCAGGATGTGTTGGACAAACGTAAATTACTTTAGGTTCTTCTTTCTTTGTTGTTGTTTGAGCCGATGCTATTGTGATTATAGCTAAGAACAGGCTTAGTATAAAGATTAATTTTTTCATTTTCTTTTGAATTTATGAAACAGAATATAGACCTCGTCGAAATATTCGATTTAGTGTACTACTGATTCGGAATAAGTTTTATTGAATTTTTTTATTGAATAGGCTAAAGCATAATCAAACAATAGCAGCTTGCTATAATTTAATACTAGATTAGTCGATAAAATAAATGATTTAAGCAGAATCTGCTTTGAATTTGACACACCTATGGCTGTCAAAAATTGATTTAGCCTATTTTAGGTATAAGCCATAATGAAGAAAAGCCAGATGAAAGATTGGCTTCTGAATTGAAATAATTTTGTTCTTTTTCTGAAAAATCAAAGTTATTGTTGTTGAATTTTATTTCGAAAAAAACGGCACTAAATTGAGTTGAAGTAGTTACACAATTTGAGTGTCCACATTTTCCATTGCAACCATCGTGGTTCTTGTTTTTTGAATGATTATCATTTTTGCAACAATCCATCTTTTCTGTATTTGCAGAATTTTTGTTACAAGAATTTTTTTCTGAATGACTACCACACGCAAAAGTCATTGTCGGCATCAAGAGGAAGCCAAAAATAACTAATACTATAAGGTAAATTCTTTTCATAATCGTTTTGATAATCAAATTCAATCAAAATTAATCAAATTATATTAATATGACACTAAATATTTGTTAAAAAGTTTTGGTTTTTTTTATTAGCCTAGTTTTTAAATTGTTTTTTGTTCCTGATTGGTTGCTAATAAGCAAAATTTTTCTCTTAATATTTTCATATCCTCACTTACTTTTTTATCCAAAACCTTTGCGTAATGCTGTGTTGTTCTCAAATTTTTATGACCAAGCATTTTACTCACACTTTCAATAGGAACGCCATTTGTAAGCGTTATAGTCGTTGCAAAAGTATGTCGGGCAATGTGGAAGGTTAATTCTTTTTCAATCTCGCAAACGCCTGCTATTTCTTTGAGATAGGCATTCATTTTTTGGTTTGTCAAAATAGGTAGTAGTCTATCTTCATTATTGCTTTTCGGGTGATCCAGATACTTATCGATAATCATTTGCGTTACTGGAAGAATTGGAATTTTAGAAGCGGTTTCGGTTTTTTGACGGTGGGTAAATATCCATTTTTCGCCATCAATTCCGATGCTTATATGTGACTTTGTTAAGTTTTTGACATCAATGTATGCCAAGCCTGTAAAACAGCTAAAAAGGAATATATCGCGAACTAATGACAATCTTTCAGTTTTGAAATCCTTATTGATTATATTTTGAATTTCTTCTTCAGATAAATAAACTCTTTCAACTTCTTTGACTTTCGATTTATAGTTTGCAAACGGATTTTTGTCTAGCCAGTCATTGGCCAGACAAAGCTTGATTATTTTGTTGAAGTTTTTGATATATTTTACTGCGGTGTTATTGGCACAGTTCCGAACACTTCTTAACCAAAATTCATAATCTGTCACGAAAGCGTGATCTATTTTGTTTATTTCGATATCCGAAACTTTGTATTTCCATTGCAGGAATTCGATTGTATGGCTCAAGGAAGTTTTGTAACGCTCTAAAGTTCCTGGTGCGTATTCTTTGCCAACCAGTTCTTTTATTTTGTTGTTGTGGTCTTGGAAGATTGGGATTAGCATTCTTGCTCTTTCATCCACTCCTAGAATTTTGCTTTTGAGAGTTTCGGCTGTTACTGGAATTTTTTTGTGTACTAATTCCATTTGCATATCTATGATTTGAATTTTCAACATATCAAGATGGCTATTTATTGAACGAGCTTCTTCTGAATTGCCTTTCATTTTGCCTGCTTCTGTAGACCATTTGGATAATTCTACAAATCTGTTGGAACTTAATTCAATTCTTTTGCCATTGATGGTAATTCGAGTGTAGATAGGTACTAAACCGTTTACACTGGCTTTGGCTCTCTTTGCGTAAAAGAGAATAGATACTTTTGTTTTCATCGTGGTAACCTTTTAGTTATTATTAAATTTAATTCTAATAAGACTAACACACAAGATGTACAATTTTTAAACTGGTCGTTGAACTGGTTGTAATGCCTTGTGAATGCTAGGTTGAGATAAAAATCGGTTACCCTAATTTCGGATAGTTTAGGGTAACCGATTTTATCCCTTTCAGTTCACGCATTAATGAATAATTTGATTGTATGGGAAAAGAAAAAACCCTTTAAATCATACGATTTAAAGGGTTTTAATTCAATTTGTATTTCTACTGGCGGAGAAAGAGGGATTCGAACCCCCGGACCTGTAACAGTCAACAGTTTTCAAGACTGCCGCAATCGACCACTCTGCCATTTCTCCAATAAAACACATTCTTTTTCTGAATGCGGTTGCAAATATAAGAACCTTTTTTTGTTTTACAAAAACTATTCTGTAAAAATGCAACCCTTTTTATATCCTATTTTTTAATTGATTCATTTCCTTGACATTAATCAAAAAGCTGCTCCAAATAAAATTAATATTTACCCCTAATAAGGAACATATTCTTTGATTTCAAGCCCATATCCTATCATTCCAACACGTTTGGTTTGCTCAGTATTGGATAGTAAACGTATTTTCGAAATGTCTATATCGTGCAAAATTTGAGCACCAATTCCAAAATCACGATTGTCCATCTTTATTTGTGGGGCTCTAAAAATCCCTTTGGTCTGTAATTCTTTCAATTCAAGAATTCGATTCAATAAGTCCCCCGATTGCGATTCCTGATTGATGAACAATACGGCACCTTTACCATCTGCATTAATGATTTCAAAAAGGTCACATAATTTTTTATTAGCATCATTGGTCAATGTACCTAAAATGTCATTATTGATTAAAGTCGCATTAATTCGGGTCAAAACGGGCTCGCCAATATTCCAAGTGCCTTTAGTTAGAGCAATGTGAACACGATTATTGGTGGTTTGCAGATAAGCTCTAAGTCTGAAAGTCCCAAAACGAGTTTCTATATCAAAGTCTTCTTTCTTGATGATTAAGCTATCGTGTTGCATTCGGTAAGCTACTAAATCCTCAATAGAAACTAATTTTAAATTGAATTTCTTGGCCACTTTAACCAATTGAGGCAAACGAGCCATCGAACCATCTTCGTTCATGATTTCGACTATAACTCCTGCTGGTTTAAAGCCTGCTAAACGAGCAAAATCGATGGCAGCTTCCGTATGTCCAGTACGTCTCAAAACGCCTCCTTGTTTGGCTATTAATGGGAAAATATGTCCCGGACGAGCTAATTCATGAGGTTTTATATTAGGGTCAACCAATGACAAAACAGTTTTTGCTCTATCAGCAGCCGAAATCCCTGTGGTGACACCATTGCCTCTCAAATCTACCGAAACAGTAAAAGCAGTTTCCATTGGGTCGGTATTATTGTTAACCATAGCCGTAAGTCCCAATTCTTTGCATCTATTTTCGGTCAGTGGAGCACAAATAAGTCCTCGACCGTGGGTAGCCATAAAATTGATCATTTCGGGAGTTACCTTTTCGGCTGCAGCTAGAAAATCACCTTCGTTTTCACGACCTTCATCATCGACTACGATAATTATTTTGCCTTGACGAATGTCTTCGATAGCTTCTTCAATGGTATTGAGTTTTATTTTGGTGGTTGCCATATTTTAATTTTTTTAGTTTTTTACCTCGAAGGTTTGCTTCAATTTGTCCTTTTACAGCATTCACAGATATTGTTTGTATCTATATTGTGCTACTTTTTTTCCCCCATTTTGGATTTTAGATAGAGGTATTTATTTTGGTGGAGGAAATATTTTTTGAAATATTTTTTGAAATGGAGCCATAATTATATCCATATTAATCAATCCAATATCGTTTGTTGCTCGATAGGTCAATAAAACAGCTAATGGTGTCAGAATTAATGACGACATCCAGGCTCCTAAAATTGGTGATAACCCATTTTCTTGCGAGATTCGTTTGCCAAAAGTATTTATGAAATGGAAAGTAATAAATATTAATACCGCAAATACAATAGGTAAACCCAAACCTCCTTTTCGAATAATAGCACCCAACGGAGCTCCTATAAAAAACATTAGAAAACATGCATAGGCAATTACAAATTTATCGTAGAAAGCCAAAATGTGACCATTAATGTTTTTTTGTTTGAATTCTAATTCGGTTTTGGTTCCACTGATAGAAAGCAAATTGTTTTCTATGTTGCTACTGGCATAATTTAATACAGTTAGCTTTTTTTCATTAGAATACATAGACAACAAATTGTCAGGAAGTTTTTTTGTTTTTTTGATGGGTAAAACAACATTTGTACTTCTTTTTATTCCAACGCGTTGATTGATATTTTCTGAAAAAGATATAATCTCATTATTCCTATTTTTATGTAAAGAATCTAAAGTATAGTTTAGTTCGCTTACATTAAGCATCGTATTGGTATTTGAAATACTCGCATCATCAACATTTACTTTATTCAATTTTGACAAATCGATATTGATATTGTATTTCTTGAAGGAGCTTTTTGCAAAAGGAAATTTGCTGCGGTCTTCGTATTTTTTTGGAATTACATCTTCATAGTAATAACCATCATTCAAAACCATTTGAAGGTTGTTCGATTGCTCGCTGCTAATCAATAAACCATTTTTGGCTTTTATAACAGTCTTATTCCCTTCCCCCATTGCCGATTTTTTATGAATCGTAATTCCCGTCAAGGTGTTTCCATTCACTCCCGATTTCTTATTCACCTTTATAGAATACAAGCCAACATCGCTAAACTGTCCTTCGGCAATAGCCAAAGCGGGTTTTAATTGAGCAATGTTTCTTCGGAAATTAATAAACTTATATTCGGCATACGGAATCACATTATTGGCAAAAGAAAAAGCCACGATGCTCAATACAGAGATGAAAATAATCAAACTTTTCATGGCTCGCTGAAGTGAAATTCCAGCCGATTTCATCGCTGCAAATTCATAGTTTTCGGCCAAATTACCAAAAGTCATTATCGATGCCAACAAAACAGATAGCGGCAAAACTAACGGAATAATGCGAGGCATCGCAAATAATAAGAATTTGAGAACCATTGGTAAATCCAAATCTTTACCCGCTAATTCGGCTATAAACAACCAAACAGATTGAAGAATAAATATAAAAAACAGAATAATAAATACCGTAAAAAAGGTACTCAGAAAAGTCTTTAGTAAGTATTTGTCGAGAATTTTCACCTAGTGATTAATCTAATTTATTGATGTAGTAATTTGGATATTTACTCGCAACAAAGGTAAATTGATTTTTCGACAAAGGTTGATTGGTTTTAAAAGAATTAACAGTCAATGTAGTTTTTGTTCCTTTTTTGCCTGTTTCAATCAAATTATAGATGTGTTTGGTTTGAACATCAATACCCAATAATATTTCTTTTCTTTGGTCTTTGGCATTGGTTGGAACCAATTTTACATATTGAATTTTTCGTCCTTTAATGTCTTCTAATTTATCCATTGTACATTTATACCCTGTATTAAAAAAAGTAAGCATTTTTGAAGGAGTAATAGCGCTGTCATCTTTTTCATTAACGGATGAAATGGTAATCTCTTCATCTTCAGGAACAATAGTATAGTTTTTCTTGCCATCATATATTTTGGTAACTCCCATAAAATTCAAAACATATTGATTTCCTTTCATCGTTACATTTCCTTTACTGTCTTGATGAATGTTTTCTTTGGCATTGTTCAAGCTGTATTTAAAATCAATCACAATATTATCATACCCCTTTACTATGGAAGTAACTTTGTCCAAAAGGTCTTTGGCTTTGTTGTCTTGCGCTTTAATGGAAAAACTTAATAAGAGTAGTGTGGTAATTAATATAACCTTTTTACTCACACTTTTATTGATTTTTTTTGAGAATTCGTGAATCTTCGATTTCATTTTAATTTCTAATTTTGTTCATTATTGAAAAATTGTTCAAGAGCATTCATATCAAGAATGTTAACACTTCTGGCTTTGCTTCCTTCAAAAGGACCTACGATTCCAGAAGCTTCTAATTGATCTATCAATCGACCTGCTCTGTTATAGCCCAATTTCAGTTTTCTTTGCAGTAAAGAGGCAGAACCTTGTTGCGCCATCACAATTATTTCGGCAGCTTCTCTAAATAAAGTATCTCTTTCGGAAATATCCATATCAAGATTAATGCCACTTTCTTCTCCAACGAACTCTGGAAGCAAATAAGCTGTTGCATATGCTTTTTGAGAACCTATAAAATCTACAATTTTTTCTACCTCTGGCGTATCAACAAAAGCACATTGTACACGAACAACATCATTGCCGTTGTGATACAGCATATCACCACGTCCAATCAATTGATCCGCTCCTTGAGTATCTAAAATCGTTCTTGAATCAATTTTCGAAGATACTCTAAAAGCAATTCTAGCTGGGAAATTAGCTTTTATCAATCCGGTAATTACATTTACCGATGGTCTTTGTGTAGCAATAATCAAGTGAATTCCGATGGCTCTGGCCAATTGTGCCAATCTTGCAATGGGAACTTCCACTTCTTTTCCAGCCGTCATAATCAAATCGGCAAACTCATCGACAACCAATACTATATAAGGTAAAAATCGGTGGCCGTTTTCAGGATTTAATTTTCTAGATTTAAATTTTTCGTTGTATTCCTTGATGTTTCTCACCATAGCATCTTTCAACAAAGAATAGCGATTATCCATTTCGACACAAAGCGAATTCAAAGTATTCACTACTTTGGCATTATCCGTAATAATGGCATCGTCAGTATCAGGAAGTTTGGCGAGATAATGTCTTTCAATTTTATTGAAAAGTGTCAATTCTACTTTCTTAGGATCGACTAAAACAAACTTGATTTCGGCAGGATGTTTTTTATATAATAGCGATGTGATTACAGCATTCAAACCAACAGATTTTCCTTGTCCTGTCGCTCCAGCCATTAACAAATGGGGCATTTTTGCCAAATCGACAACAAAAGTTTCATTCGAAATAGTTTTTCCCAAAGCAAGAGGCAATTCCATTTCGGCCTCTTGAAATTTGGCTGAACCAATCACACTTTTCATCGAAACCATCGTAGGATTCTTGTTGGGAACCTCAATTCCGATAGTTCCTTTTCCTGGAATTGGAGCAATAATACGAATTCCCAATGCCGAAAGTGACAAGGCAATATCATCTTCTAAACTCTTGATTTTCGAAATTCTAATTCCGGCTTCTGGTACAATTTCATATAATGTAACCGAAGGTCCAACAGTAGCTTTGATTTGTGCAATTTCTATTTTGTAATTGCGTAATGTTTCAACAATTTTATTTTTATTTTCTTCTAATTCCTCCTGATTAATAGTGATTCCGCCGGTAGAATATTCTTTTAACAAATCGATTGTTGGATATTTGTAATTGGATAAATCCAAAGTTGGATCAAATAATCCAAAATCGGCTACAAGTTTCGAAGCCAAATTCTCTTCGATAATATCTTCTTCAGGCGCTTTTTCAATCACAAAATGATCATCATCAGTATGAATAATTTCTGGCGAATGAAAAGGCGGTGGTGTCACTTCTTTTGGAAGCGGTTTTAATGTAATTTCCGAAGGATTACTAATCGTAGGTTTCAAAGCTTCTTTGTTGAGTTCGAATTGAGAACCTACTGTTTTTAAATGAATTCCTTCAAGTTCTTCGTCTTCATCGGTGTCTTCTACGGCATATTCTTCAAGATTATACGCATTTGCGGAAGCATTTGTGGAAGCTGTAGAATTTAAATCATTATTAATTTCTTTTTTGGTGCTTTCGAAAAAGGATTTAATTTTTTCGGGAGATACTTTAATTTTAAAAATCAAATAGATTATTAATCCAAAGAATAAAACGAGTAATGTTCCCGTTTTGCCAATGTAATCCTGAGAAAATAAATTCAATTCATATCCAATAATTCCACCCAATTCAGGTAAAGAAGTAGCAAAAAATCCAAATAAAACAGACAAGATAATAATCACGAACAAATCCCAAAACCAAATTCTTTTGAGCTTTTTTAAAGAAATATCAAGCACTAAAAAAATACCTGTCAAGAAAAATAATCGAACAAATATAAAGGAAGCAATTCCGAAACCTTTGTAAACCATTAAATCAGCTAGATAGGCACCAAATTTTCCCAACCAATTCTGAACTGTTTCGTTTCTATCCGATAATTGATTGACCGCACTTTGATCGGCTTGACCGTAAATGTAAAAGGAAATAAACGCAAGCAATAAAGCAATTGAAAATAATACCAGGAGCGAACCCAAAACGATTTTGTGTTGTTTTGTGAATGCCCATGATTTTTTTTCTACAGCATTGGAATTTGATTTCTTGTCTGGAGTAACTGCTTTTGTTGTTTTTGCCATTCTTGGTTGAACTATTTTCTATAAAAATTTGGGTACATATATGATTAATCCTATTGCAACTGCGGTAAGCGCTGCAAAGAATACTGCACCGGCTGCAATGTCTTTGATAAATCCAATTTTCTCGTGAAAATTGGGATGAATAAAATCGGCAATTTTTTCAACAGCTGTGTTAATTCCTTCTATGCTCATTACTAATCCAACGGCTAATGTTTGAAAAAGCCATTCGGTTGTGGTGATGTGCATAAAAAAACCAACAATTGTCATTATTATACCAAGGAAAAACTGAACCATAATACTGTGTTCGGTTGTAATTAATTTTACAGCACCTTTCACAGCAAATGAAACGCTTTTTAATCTTCCGCTAATGAAAGAATTGTCTTTCTGAAATTCCATTCGGTATTAAAGTGCCGCTAAGGCTGCTTCGTAATTAGGCTCGTTAGCAATTTCTGGAACTTGTTCAGTATAAAGTACAGACCCACTTGCATCCACAACAATGATACATCTGGAATGCAAACCTGCTAAAACTCCATCGACGATTTCCAAACCATTGGTTTTACCAAAACTTCCGTCTTTAAAATCAGACAAATTAACTACATTTTCGATTCCTTCAGCACCACAAAAACGTTTTTGAGCAAAAGGTAAATCTCTAGAAATACACAATACTTTTGTGTTTTCTAATTGAGAAGCTGTTGCATTAAAAGTTCTTACAGATGTAGCACAAGTCCCGGTATCAATACTTGGAAAAATATTCAGCACTAAATTTGTACCTGCAAAATCGCTTAATGTAGCAGTAGAAAGGTCGTTTTTCACTAATTTAAAATCGGCTAGTTTTGTGCCAACTTTTGGTAATTCTCCTGAAGTGTGGACTGGATTTCCACCTAATGTAATAGAAGCCATAATGTTTGTTGTTTAATGAGGTTCAAAAGTATGAAAATTTATTTACGATTTACGATTTTGAATTTATGATTTGCTAATTTATAAAAAAAACGCTCTCGATACTGAAAGCATTTCAAAATTGAATTTATAAAATTTAAATAATATCCAAACTCCCCTTGCCTTCTCTAACAACAATAGGTTCATCAACAGACAAATCTATAATAGTTGAACCAATGTTGTCTCCATAACCTCCATCAATAACCATATCGACAAGGTTTTGCCATTTCTCAAAAATAAGCTCTGGGTCGGTGGTATATTCTATCACTTCGTCTTCATCTCGGATGGAAGTAGAAACTATAGGATTGCCCAATTGACGAACGATTTCTAAAGCAATAGAATTATCTGGAATACGAATTCCGACGGTGGTTTTCTTCTTGAATTCCTTTGGTAAATTACTATTTCCTGGCAAAATAAAAGTGTATGGACCAGGCAGAGCTCTTTTTAATATCTTGAAAGTTGCGGTGTCAATTTGCTTTACATAATCCGAAAGATTGCTTAAATCGTAGCATATAAAAGAAAAATTGGCTTTTTCTAACTTCACTCCTTTAATTTTGGCAATGCGTTCCAAAGCCTTAGTATTGGTAATATCACACCCCAAACCATAAACCGTGTCCGTTGGATAAATCACCAAACCGCCATCTTGCAAAACCTTTACAACTTTGGCAATTGCCGCTTCGTTAGGTTTGTCTTCGTATATTTTTATGAATTGTGCCATTATATTTAGAATAAGGAGAATAAAAATAGATTAGTGTTTAATTTTTTGAAAAACTTTCGAAGTATAAAATAACATTATAATAGTAATCAAATTAATTTTTACAATAAAAATATCACTATTAGAATTAAAGTCAATTAAAAAATGAGAGGGATGAAAATCAAATCCCATAATTACATCTTTAGTTAAATCTAACGTCAATTTAATCCCTATTCCATTAATTGCTGAAAAAAATAAACCAAAAATATCAAAAGCAATTAGCTGCATAAACAAAGAAATGAATACTAATTTCAATCCTAAAACATAATTTTTCTTGTTTAATTGAATTCCTGAATAAATGCAAAATCCAAAAAATAAAAAGGGTGTTACCAATGTAAGGTAACCCATCCAATTATAATATTTAGATAAATCAGTCGTAAAAAGATAATATCCCATTATCAATATCCCTACTATTCCTCCTATAATTTGATATATTTCAATAAAATTAATCTTCTTTTCAAATCTCTTATCTATCATCTATTCTCTGTTTTTTTTACCCAATCACATCCAACTTCGCAAAACGCAACAACAATTTTTTAATCCCGCCTACTTCAAATTTGATTTCGGCTTTTTTGTCGGCACCAACGCCTTCAAGGTTTAATACTTCTCCTTTACCAAAACGTTCGTGCATCACTATATTTCCTGCAGCCAATTTATTATCAAATAAATTAGGTGCTTCTGCAGATGGATTACTGGAAACTGGTTTTAGTTTTCGAATAATTGAAGTAGGTTCTTCACCAAATTTCTTGGGTGGTGTGCCATTGGCTGGTTTTGCCAAACGCAATTTTGATTTATCAATATCACCAAAAATATCACTGTCAATCATGGGTTTGTAGCGGTAATTATTTTCTTCGGCAGTAAGATATTCTAGATATTGTCCGTCGATTTCTTCAATGAAACGCGAAGGTTCACTATCGGTGAGTTTTCCCCAACGATAACGGGATTGTGCATAAGTCAAATAGGCCTGATGTTCTGCTCTGGTTAAGGCTACATAAAACAAACGGCGTTCTTCTTCGAGTTCGCTTCGAGTGCTCATAGACATTGCGCTTGGAAACAAATCTTCCTCCATTCCTACCACAAAAACGTGTGGAAATTCAAGTCCTTTAGCTAAATGTATGGTCATCAACGCCACTCGATCTTCATCAGATGTATCTTTGTCTAAATCGGTAGCTAGAGCCACGTCTTCCATAAATTCGGATAACGCACCACGAGCACCGTCAATTTCTCTTTGCCCTTCGGTGAAATCCTTGATACCGTTCAATAATTCCTCAATATTTTGGATTTTTGCCATTCCTTCTGGAGTCGCATCTTTCTTTAATTCCTGAACCAATCCTGTTTTTTTGGCCACGTGATCGGTAATATAAAAGGCATCTTGATTTTCGTTGATTACCTGAAAACTCTGAATCATTGTGACAAAATCTTGCAGTTTTTGCTTGGTTCCCGAGTTGAGTTTCAAATCGATTTTATCAATATTCTGCATCACTTCAAAGATGGAACGCTTGTAATGATTGGCGGCAACAGTCAATTTTTCGACGGTTGTATCTCCAATTCCACGATGTGGATAATTAATTACTCGCACTAATGCTTCTTCATCTTTTGGATTGATAACCAATCGCAAATAACACAAAACATCCTTGATTTCTTTTCTTTGGTAAAAAGACAAACCACCGTAAATTCTATACGGAATATCCCGTTTTCTCAAAGCATCTTCCATAGCACGAGATTGTGCATTGGTACGATATAAAATGGCAAACTGACCATTCATCATTTGGTGTTGCATTTTTTGTTCGAAAATCGTACTAGCTACAAAACGCCCTTCTTCAGCATCAGTTAAACTGCGATGCACTTTTATTTTGGGTCCCAAATCATTGGCAGTCCATACAATTTTGTCCAGTTTGGTTTTATTTTTGTCAATTATAGTATTGGCAGCTTCCACAATATTTTTTGTCGAACGGTAATTTTGTTCCAATCTAAAGGTTTTCACGCCTTCGTAATCTTTTTGAAAATTCAATATATTGTTGATGTTGGCACCACGAAACGCATAAATACTTTGCGCATCATCGCCTACCACGCAAATATTTTGAAATTTATCAGATAATGCGCGAACAATTAAATACTGAGAATGGTTGGTATCTTGGTACTCATCCACCAAAATATAGCGAAAACGATTCTGGTACTTCGCCAAAACATCTGGAAAACGAGTCAACAATTCATTGGTTTTTAATAATAAATCATCAAAATCCATTGCTCCAGCTTTGAAACATCTGTCTACATAATTTTGATAAATTTCGCCCAAACGAGGCTTTTTACTCATAGCATCCTGCTCTTGCAATTCGGGATTATTGAAATAAGCTTTTACTGTGATTAAACTATTTTTATAAGATGAAATTCGGCTTAAAACTTGTTTGGGTTTATAAACATCCCTGTCCAATTGCATTTCCTTGATAATTGCTGAAATCGCTCGAACAGAATCCTGAGAGTCATAAATAGTAAAATTCGAAGGATAACCTAATTTATCAGCTTCGGAACGTAAAATTCTAGCAAAAACAGAGTGAAAAGTTCCCATCCAAAGATTCTTGGCTTCATTAGAACCCACAATATCAGAGATACGCTTTTTCATTTCACGTGCCGCTTTGTTGGTAAAAGTCAAAGACAAAATACTGAAAGCATCAACGCCTAAACTCATCAAATAGGCAATTCGAATAGTTAGTACACGGGTTTTTCCTGAGCCAGCACCAGCAATAATAATCATTGGCCCGTCTTTTTGGAGAACGGGTTCGCGTTGGGCTTCGTTAAGTTGGTCGATGTATTTCTGCATAAAAATTTTCTGTTGAATGCAAAAATAAGGATTTAAGATTTAGAAATTTGATTTAAATAAAACCAAAATAATCGTTTTTTTAAATCCACAAATTTTGGTTTACCATTTTGAAAATACATACAAAAGGCATAAAAAAAAATCCAACATTTCTGTTGAAGTTTTTTGTGGGCGATGATAGCTAATCCGGATGCAATCAGAAGATTCTAACCCACGACCTCCTCCGATGAAATCGGAATGCTCTGAATTAGGTGAGCTAATCTTTTTTTTAAATTAACTCAAGAATTTTAATTCTACTTTTCCAGGATTTAATTTGTAATTATCATTGTTGAGCGTGTTCTTTATGTTTGGTACTTTTCTAAATAAACAATTCTTAAATCGTTAGTATTACCAGTAAAACCTTTGCTTTTTTTGATTATGTCGAATAATTCTCTCTTCTAGATTGGAAGTATAGCCAATATAAAATCGATTTTTGCTTTCCCTAAAAAGGGATTAGTTTTTAATGTGTTGGTATTGAATTAAATAAAAAAATCTCCACAAGGGAGATTTTTTATATTGTATAAATCTGGAAATTATTTAGACAGAAGTGAAGCTATTTTTGCTCTAAGTTCTTCACCTCTTAAATCTCTTGCAACTACTTTGCCTGAAGCATCAAGAATAAAAGTGGCAGGTATAGACTGAACTTCATATTGGATTGCAATAGGCTCATCCCAAAATTTAAGATGCGAAACATGAGTCCAAGTCAATTTGTCTTTGGCTATGGCATCTTTCCATTTTGCAGCGTCTTTGTCTAAAGATACTCCAACGATATTTAATCCTTTAGAATGAAATTCATTGTAAAGTGCTACCACGTTTGGGTTTTCAGCCCTGCAAGGACCACACCAAGAGGCCCAAAAATCGACAATAGTTACTTTTCCTAAGCTTTCTTTCAGACTAACCATTTTTCCTTCTGGATTTGGCGCTGAAAAATCAGACCTTCATTTACTGTCTCCAGGAGCTTGTTGAGCTGCAGGTGTTGCACTGGCTCCAACTGATGGAGTTTTTGATTCTTTAATTTTTAACTCAATCGCTTTACCTGGTTTTGACTTTTTTAAAGACTCGTCTAGACTGGCATACATTTTTTCAACTACCTTAACATCAACCGAAGGGTCATTTGACATTCCTTGGATAATTAATACACTGATGAATGATTTAGGATGAGTTTCTGCATAAGAATTGTATTTCTTTTTAGACTCAGTATTCACACCTTCCTGAATCGTACTGTATTCCTTCATTAATTTATTGATGGTTGCAGTATCGTTAGTTTGTTGGGCTTGAGTCATGATTGGAGTGTTTTTCTTTTGAAAATCCATTAACCCTTTTTGAATTACAATCAATTCTTCATTGAATTTTACAAATTCATCATTGTTGTAGGTTCCTGAAACTTTAGATTTATTGATACTATCTTTGTTAATTACGATAGTTATATCTCCATTTTCTAATATAAATGGGAATTTTCCCTGAACTCCTTCAACTTGCAACATATGAAAAGAAGGTTCTGTTGCTTTTCCTGTTATTTCGAATTTTCCATTTTCTACTTTTACTGTATCAACTGGCATTAATCCCATTCCGGCAGCATCTTGGGTTTCCAAAATTATGGTTTTGCCGTTTTCAATTCCTGTTGCTGTTCCTGATATGGTGTACTTGGTTTTGCTACAAGAAATTAAAAAAACTGTAGCCGATAATAATAAAATTATTTTTTTCATTATGTTTTAGTTAAATGATTTAAGTCTGCAAAAGTATTTAAATAATTAAAATATCTATAATTTTATCACTTAAATTTTTGTTATAATTAATATGAATTGAGCATTACTCAAAATGGGTCGCAATCTACAAGTATATTTTGCGAATTACATAGGGCCGATAAAAAATAATAATGGCAATATAGGAAATTAATTATCCAAGAAAATGGCAATAGATAGAGCAAAAAAAGCATTATCCATAAACTAACTGTAGATGTAATAGAAGTAAAAAATAGATAGGACTAGCTCAAAATAGAACTATTTTTTGATTCACATTCTTGAATATTGTATTCAGCGTGATCAATTTCATTCATAGTAATTTTAATGTCCAAATTTACTGTTCTAAGATCCTTGTGTAAACTGGCACTAGATTCATTGAATTTGAGTTTCTCGTTTATTTCATCTCTTTGTTTTTCTAGAATTTCTAAAACGTCTTTGGCTTTTTGACGTTGAGATTTGTATAAGGTACAAGGATCTTTCATAGTAACAATGTCTTAATATTTATTTAAAGTGCTAACTTACTTAAAACAAACATTCTATGCAATTCTAATGTTAAATTTTCGACAGAAAACAAAAAAACACCCCTAAAAGGAGTGTTTTTGTAGAAGCTATTGAAAAAAAACTAATCTTGGTTAAGTGTTTTTCTCCAAGTAAAAGCATTTAAGATATGTCTTTTTGCAAACCTGCCAGGTGAATCGGCGTTTACCATTTTTACATAAGTGGCTTTAGGAACACTAATGTATTCATAAACACTACCATTAGAGAAATTAATGATTAAACGACCTTCAACAAATTTGTAATCTGTAATGGTTGAAGTTGAGATAGTCTCTGTGTATTCCGGTAAGTTTTGTTTTATGGTCTCTGGATTGATGCTTACCAAAAAGTGGTACGCTTCAATAATTTTTTTACTGTTTTCTTCAGCGGCTTTCAAACCCTCATCATCACCTTGAAATTTATCAGGATGTGCATCTTTCATCGCATTGCGATAAATGGTTTTCAAATCTTTTAATTCTACGGTTTTTTCTACATTTAGTAGCTTACGGTATTCAACTATTTTTTTCATAAAAGTGTAACTAGTTGTCTTTTAATGTGAAACCAATAAAATAAGGATTTCAAATCGACAATTTTTTGCA
>Ga0209717_1000459_pt1 | contig 50012 bp, 42 predicted proteins | sample AD_UKC048_MetaG_FD_184418 | JGI IMG/M metagenome (GOLD analysis project Ga0209717, IMG submission 184418) | Active sludge microbial communities of municipal wastewater-treating anaerobic digesters from USA - AD_UKC048_MetaG (SPAdes) (version 2) | ecosystem: Engineered > Bioreactor > Anaerobic >...
AGGCGCACAAAGTATCAGATTATCAAATAATAAACTTTGTGTTCCTTCGTGAAATCCTTGGTGTTCCTTTGTGGTTTAAACTAATGATATAGCCAATTCATTCCTCCCTGAGCAGATATTTTATGGTAAAATTATCACCCTCTTCATTCTGAAATAAAATAAAGAAGATGCCATTCCCCAATTCGGAAATATCCAAAAAGACTTCAGAGTCTTCGGCTAAATTATTATAAGAGACAGGTCCAAGCAGATGATGACCCAGCGAATTCTTCACGCTGATCATCACTCTTTTCTGGTTTTCATCAAAGATTATCCTGAGATCTCCATTGCCCGGATTCGGATAAACTTTGCAAAAACCGGAAACATCAACGGCATCATCTATTCCGGAAGTGCTGGGTATGACGATCGTTTCGGTATACGGGCCATAAGCTGTCCGGCCTGCGTACTCTGTCACCGACACTTCATAGGTCCCTTCGGAAGAAAACACATGTAACGGTTGAAAATCCGCTGAGGTATTCTGGCTGCTTCCGGGATCGCCGAAATCCCATAAAATCTCATCGATATTTGAATCATCCTGCAGGGTAAAAGCATACTCGAAATTGTTACCGGTTGAATTCGCGGAAAAGTGGGGAAGATCAAACCATGACTGGATGAAATTCGGAAAGCCGAAGCGGCTGTGCCTGCCTTGCAGATCGATGGCGTTGGAAATAAAGTTACAGGCGCTTCCTTTTCTTTTGGGATTTTGAATAACGCTGATAACCGAGTTTCCGTAAGGCGACCGGGAAACATAGATCCTGCCGTCGGGACCCAGCTGAATGCCCCCGAAATAACTGCCAGTGGTATCGAAAGCGATGGTATCAAATGATCCCGGTTCGAAAATGCTTGTTCCGGCATTCATATCCATTTGAAAAAGGTAAGAGGGGGGTGTATAAGCCGGCGTCGGTAACGACACTGAGGTAATGGTCAGATAAAGAAACCGGGAATCGGGTGAAAACTCCACCCCGAATAATTCATCAAAAACAGGTTCGGAAGTGATGACATTGGAGACCACGCCGGTCGACGCGTCAAAATCAAACACTTCGCAAATATCCGATCCGAAAATCGCCAGCGCGATTTTTGTACCATCCGGGCTGATTTTCATATACCCAATCCCATTGTTGGTCTCTCCCGGCCCCAGGTGTGGGGTTCCGATAAAACTGGAAACGTAGCCGGCGGTATCAACGCCATCCTGTGTCACCCGGAAAGCGCAAAACTCATTTGAATTGAACCTGTGCGCCACCACCCAGTAATCGATACCGTTGCTATGCTTTGTCCCGGATAATTTTGACGAAACTTCGGGTTCCAGCAGCACATTATTTTTAATGGTGATATCACCAAGTCCGGAGTCCAGGTTCATATTGACTTCATTGTATTCCAGGCCATAAATGGTTTGAGGATCTTCCGGATTTTGTTTGGGCCGGTGAGAAGTGAAAATATAATAAATACTGTCGCAGCCTGGTTTCGGGACGATCAGCGCCGGCATAGGGTATCCCGGAAAACCATGTAATCCCGTCCCGTTGGGCATCGTATCCCCAAGGCGGTTAAATACCCATCTCCCATTCGTAAAAAACAGGATCCCACCTGCACTGTCGCTGATAATTGCCGGGCTTGTTATAGCATTGATCCAGTCATTGCTCAGATCCGCCACCGGGTTGCCCTGCCTGAAATCCAGCCCGGCATACTCCCCGAAGTACCACCGCGAGGCCTGGTGACCAGCATCGTTCAGAACGCCTTGCGTGGCCTTCTCGCAAATGGACTGACCGGCAAGATCATCCGTCAGGAAGACAATAAACGCCAGGATAGCCGGAATAAAAATCCGGAAACCGGGTAAATGCAAAATGAAAAATGCAAAACGCAAAATGGAACATGTTGGTGGAGTATACCGGAGTCGAACCGGTGACTTCTGCATTGCGAACGCAGCGCTCTGGCCATCTGAGCTAATACCCCGAAATGCTAATTCTTAATTTTTAATTTTTAATGAGTAATTCAAAATTAAGAATTCAAAATTAAGAATTAAGAATTAATCGCCTGATATTATCTGAACAATAAATATGCAATAATTAAGGTGATGATGATATTGATGGTTTGTGCGATCAGGAAGGCGTACAGGGGTTTGCGGTTTTCAGCGGTGAAGATTTCGCGGAACCGGGTTTCCAACCCTATGCACACAAAAGCCATACTGAACCATATGTTCTGGTAACCTTTGATCGTGTCGCCGGCCTGTTTGACCGTCTCGGCGTCGAGCGCAAATGAGAACAACAGGGATGCCAGGATAAAACCGATGACGAACTTCGGAAAGCGGTCCCAGATAATTCTTGCGGTCGGTTTTTCGGCCGACGGCGATTTTTGCGAATACGACCAATAGATCGAAATGGCGAAGGCGGCGAGGCCAAGCAGCACATTCTGCGCCGATTTGATGATAACGGCATACTTCTGGGCGATCTCCCCGATGATGGTTCCCGAAGCGACCACGGCCCCGGTCGTATCGATCGTCCCACCGATCCAGGCGCCGGCCACCTCCTGCGAAAGCCCCATCCATTTGGCCAGGTAAGGCATGAAGATCATCATCGGGATAGCGACGATCAATACCAGCGAAATAACGTAAGAGAGCTTTTTGCTGTCGCCTTTTATGGCGCCGCAGGTGGCGATGGCCGCCGACACGCCGCAGATCGAAACGGCCGAGGCCAGCATCGTCGACATCTCCGGATCGATCTTCAGCTTGCGCGAAATCCAGAAAGCGATGTACCAGACCGAAACGACAACAACCAGCGCCTGCACCAGCCCCAGCGCTCCCGCCGACATGATCTTCGTAAACAGCACCGAAGTCCCCAGCAAGACCAGCCCGATCTTGATGTAGAATTCGCTTTGCACCGATTGTTTGAGCCATTCGGGCAGCTTCACCGTATTGCTGATCAGCAGGCCGATCAGTATGGAAAAGAAAACGGTCTCCAGGCTCACCGCTTTGATCGACGTATGGGTCGAGATCACCTGCGCCAGGATGGCCAGCAAAGCTATGACGGCAAACGAGCCCAGGAAATAGGTGGTCTTCTTGCCGGCAAACTTCAGCCCCAGCCAGGCCAGGATAGCAAAAAAGACAAAAATGTAGACGATCCTCAGAAGGTTTGGCTTCGACAGGAACCCGGTCAGAAAATCGGTGCCGCTCCATTTGTCTTTTGGTTTGAAAAGATCGGGCAACGAGGGGACAAATTCATAGATCAGGATGGTCAGGGCAATGATGATAAAACCCACAACGACAGCCATCCAGTCATCATTGAGTATTTCCAGTGATTTTGGCTTTTTAAGGGTATTCATACTTAAAATGGTTTATTTATGGGAATGCAATGATAAGTATTATTTTAATGTATTTTTGAATCAGATAACACTAAGATATGACAATGTTTCACTTTACCCGTATATCGATGATCTCCATCATTTTATCCTTGCTTTTTGTGTTTTGCGACAATACAGATAAGCCAGACGGAACCGGCGATCCGGCCAATCTGAGCATTACGGTACTGTCGGTCGATATGGAAACCGGCGATGTCACTTTACAAGCCACTGCTGATAATACGGTCAGATACCTGCTTTATATCGATGCTGAAACAAATCCGGCAGATTCCAATACTACCGGCTACTTTGAATACTCTTTCGGACCCGGTGAAGCAACGTATGAAATCACGGTCCGGGCCTACGGCGAATCGGGAAGATATATCAAAGGCAGCAAAGAGATTGTGATCCAGTTGGTTCCGGATGGCCCGGTCCCGCTCGACAGTGGATACTTCAGCGCTCTTTCCTATGCCGGGTACTCCATGGTATGGCAGGATGAATTCAATGGTTCGGCGGTTGAACCTGCTAACTGGACGTTTGAAGTCGGGGGCGAATGGTACAACAACGAACTCCAGTATTACCGTTCCGAGAATGCCTGGGTATCGGAAGGTACACTGACTATTGAAGCCCGAAAAGAAAATTTCGGGGGCCATAACTATACCTCCGCCCGAATGATCACGCAGAATAAAAAGTCATTCCAGTATGGCCGTGTCGATATCCGGGCGGTATTGCCTGAAGGACAGGGAATCTGGCCGGCATTATGGATGCTGGGGCAAAATATTTCCTCTGTCGGCTGGCCGAAATGCGGTGAAATAGACATTATGGAGATGATCGGCGGCCAGGGACGGGAAAACACCGTACACAGCACCATGCACTGGGACGACGGAAATGGCCATGCCAGCTACGGACTGAGCTACACCACCACCGGTAAAAACTTCCACGAAAAATACCATGTGTTTTCAATCATCTGGGATGAATACACTATCAAGTCCTATGTCGATGATCAGCTCTATTTTACGATAGATATTACCCCTGCGGCTCTCAGTGAATTCCACCAGAAACATTTCTTTATTTTCAATGTCGCTGTCGGTGGCATCTGGCCGGGAAATCCCGATAATACCACGCTTTTCCCCCAGCAAATGAAGGTTGATTACATCCGTGTATTCCAAAAATCCAAATAACTTAAATTATAAACAGATGAAGCTAAATCTTTACAAATTAGCGATTTCCTTTTTCCTCCTGTGTTTTCCGGTCCTGTTAATGGCCCAGAAACATACCGTAACGGGAAAAGTAAGCGATGAAGGCGGCCCGGGCGGGATTCCCGGCGCAACCGTCCTTGAAAAAGGGACAACGATTGGCGCGATTACCGATGCCGACGGAAACTACTCCATTGCTGTCGCAAACAGCAATGACACACTTGTTTTTTCTTATATCGGTTACAAGACCATGGAAATTCCAATCATGGGCCGGACTAAAATCGATGTCACTTTAAGTGCCGATTTAACCGAACTCGATGAGGTGGTGGTGATCGGCTATGGCACCCAGAAAAAGAAAGTGGTGACGGGTTCGATCTCTACGGTTGATGCCGAGAAGATCGAAAAGATCCCTGTTCTGCGCATCGAGCAGGCGATGCAGGGGCAGGCCGCCGGTGTGCAGGTAACCCAGATGTCGGGGCAGCCGGGTGAAGCGCCAACGGTGCGTATCCGCGGAACCGGCACCACGATGGACTCCAACCCGCTCTACGTAGTCGACGGGATGGTCGTCGGCGGGATCGACTACCTGAATCCCGGCGATATCCAGTCGATCGACGTGCTGAAAGACGCCGCCTCGGCAGCCATCTACGGCGCCAGGGCCGCCAACGGCGTCGTCCTGATCACCACGAAAACAGGGACAGCCGGCAAAATGAGCCTCAACTTCTCGACTTACTATGGAATCCAGAACGTCGGGAAAAAACTCGAAATGCTCGACGCCGACGAATACCGGATGATCTGGAACGAAGCAGCCCGAAACAGCAACCGTGCCGAACCTTTCGACTTAGCAGAAGTCCCGGAAGCCAATACAGACTGGCAGGAATACCTGTTCACAAAAAATGCACCGGTCAGTAATTATGAACTCAGTATTGCCGGCGGAAATGAAAAAACAACCTATGCTTCATCCGTTTCCTATTTCTCACAGCAGGGTATCATCGGCGGGGAAAAATCACAATTCGACCGTATTACAGCCCGGCTCAACGGACAGGTCAAAGCCACCAACTGGTTTACTTTCGGCAGCGACCTGGCCTATTCCAGCCTCACACGCAGGGGGATCTCCAGTAACGGGTCGTTCAATACAGCCTACAGCAGCGCCCTTAACCTCGATCCTTTAACACCGCTCTATGAAACCAATCCCGATACGCTCAGCCTGCCCCCGTTTTCAGAACAGCCGGTGGTGAAAACCCCGGATGGGAAAGTTTATGGCATATCTGATTACCTTGATGCCGAGGTAGTTAATCCTATTGCTTTACTCGAAATCCAGACCGGAGAAACCCGGGTTGATAAATTCGTCGGAAACATTTTCGGTGAAATCACCTTTATGGAAGGGCTGAAGTTCCGGTCAACCCTCGGAACCGACCTGGCCTATGTCCATTGGGATACCTATGGCCCGCTCTATTTTCTGAACGGCTCCCAGTCAAATACCGATAAGACCAACGTTTCCAAATCGATGGACCGCTATTTCAACTGGCAGTGGGAAAATACCCTGACCTACACCAAAAAGATTAAAGATCATTCTTTCTCGCTATTGGCCGGTACTTCTGCTAAAGAAGACAATTATGAGAACCTGAGCGGTTTTAATGCTGACGTCCCCATTACCGATCCCGATAATGTTTACCTCAACATGGCCACCGACACCTCCTGGAGAGCCAATGGCGGCGCCAGGGATTATGCGTTGTTTTCCGTGATCGGCAGGGTCACCTACGACTTTAAAAGCAGATATGCCTTCACCGGGATCATCCGCCGTGACGGATCCTCCAACTTCGGCCCGAACAACCGTTACGGTTGGTTCCCGTCGGTAGGCGTATCCTGGCTGCTGACGGAGGAGAAATTCATCCCCGAACTGGGTCCCGTTGATTTCCTCAAACTCAGGGCTTCATGGGGTATTAACGGAAATGACCGTATCGGTTATTATCAGTATGTTTCAACCATCGATAAGAGCCGCGGGTATATTTTCGGAGGCGCAACAAATACCGGTGCTTCGCCCGGATATATCGAAAATGCCGATATCAAGTGGGAAGAATCGGAACAGATCGATATCGCACTCGACGCCGGATTGTTCAACAACAGGCTGACCGCAACGTTCGATTACTACATTAAAAATACCATAGACCTGCTGGAAACCATTGAGATTCCCGGATATGTGGGTAACAACCCGCCGGTTGCCAACGTGGGCAGCGTCAGGAACGAAGGGGTCGAAATGTCAATCAACTGGAGGCATTACAAAGAAAAGATCCGCTACTATGCCGGGGTCAATGCAGCCTTTAACAAGAATAAAATGACGGAAATCGCCAATGAGCAGGGATTCCTTACTGGAGCTACCTGGGCGGTAGCCGGATTTGTCACCCGCTGCGAAGAAGAGCTGCCGATTGCCTATTTCTGGGGCTATAAAACCGACGGCATTTTCCAGAATGAAAATGAAGTCTTCCAGCATTACGGTACCGACGGCGTTCCGCTGCAACCCAATGCAAAGCCGGGCGACGTCAGGTTCATTGATGTCAATGGCGATAATAAAATCAACGAGGAAGACCGTACGATGATCGGTAATCCCACCCCTGACTGGACGCTGGGAATCAATGGTGGCATCGAGTATATGAACTTCGACCTCTCCTTCCTGTTTACCGGCGCTTTCGGCCACCAGATCTTTAACGGTGCCCAGCGCCAGGATTTATTTTATACCAATCGTACAACGGCTATCCTCGACAGGTGGACCGGTGAAGGGACATCCGATGATATTCCACGCATGGCCTGGGTTGACGTCAATAATAATTACAGGGTCTCCGACCTCTATATTGAGGATGGAGATTTCCTGCGCCTGAAGAACCTCCAGATCGGGTATACCCTCCCCAAAAAGATCCTGGACCGTATAAAAAGCGGCGCCTGGAGATTTTATATCTCTGCTGAAAACCTTGTCACTTTTACCAAATACACCGGTGCAGATCCCGAAATTGGCGCGATCAGCTCCCTGGATATCGGTATCGACCGGGGCATGTACCCATCGGCCGTGACTTTCAGATTCGGAACCAGTATTTCTTTCTAATCTTAAAAACAAGGAAAAATGAAAAAATCAATAATATACCCGATTTCAATCATAGTACTGGTCATGCTGACAATTGGATGCAGCAAGGATTTTCTTGACCGTCAGCCGCTCGACCGGGAAGTCAGCACGAACTTTTACCGGACCGAAGCCGATGCCATGATGGCACTGGCCGCAGCATACGACGCACTTGGATGGGACCAGATGCCCGGCGTTTCATGGGCCCCCTTCTGCACCGTTTCCGACATCCTTTCCGATGATTCTTACGCCGGTGGCGCAGACGCTAACGACGGCATGGATGAAAACGAGCTGAATAACTTTACCATTCCAACGACCAACCTGCTGGTCAAGGCAACGTGGATGAAGAACTACGTGGGAATTTACAGGGCTAACCTGCTGATGGAAAAAATGGACCAGATCACGATGGCCGACGAAAAGAAAGCCCGGATGATCGCCGAATGCAAGTTCCTGCGGGCTTACTACCATTTCGACCTGGTCAGGCTCTTTGAGAATATCCCGCTGCTGACCGCTACGATCAAAGGCCCGTCGGAATACAACCAGGACCAGGAAACACCGAAAGAAGTCTATGACCAGATCGCCCTCGACCTCGTCGAAGCGGCGGCAGTCCTTCCCGCAACCATCCCGGCCGATGAGTCCGGCAGGGTGAGCAAATGGGCAGCCCAGTCGCTTCTCGGCAGGGTTTACCTGTTCTATAACGGTGTTTACAGTGCCGACCTGGTGGCCGGCGATATGACAATCGACCGGGCCAAGGCGCTCGAATATCTCGAAGATGTCATTACCAACAGCGGCCACGACCTCTTCCCGGAATATTCTACCAATTTCAGACTGGCCGGCGAATATGGCATCGAATCGGTGTTTGAGATCTCCCACGGCGATACCCCGGCATGGTGGGACTGGAATTATGTTGTCGGAGGTGAAGGCAACCTGGCTGCCCAGATGCAGGGCCCTCGCGTTACCAATTCTTCCAACTGGGACCGCGGCTGGAGCTTCGGTGTCGTCAGCCAGAAACTGGTTGATGATTTCGGCGACGATCCCCGCCTGGCCTTCACGATTGTGAAAGAAGAAGAACTGGACGGCACGCTCACCAAAGGATTCCAGCACACAGGCTATTACTCGCGGAAATACAGCTCCGATGCCGAACATTGGGGTTCCGACGGGCAGTTTGAACTGAACCGTACCTGCAATTTCAGGGTGATCCGCTTCTCCGATGTGCTGCTGATGGCCGCCGAATTGGGCAGCCCGAACGCGCAGAACTATCTCGACAGGGTCAGATCAAGAGTTAACCTGGGAAGCATCCCGGCCACGCCCGAAAATATCTACCGTGAACGCCGCCTCGAACTTTCCCTCGAAGGTATCCGCTATTTCGACGTGCTTCGCAAAGGGATTGCTTTTGCTTCCCAGGAATTCACCGTAGTGGATGTGCGCGGCCCGAAATATACCGACGAACAAGTCGTATACGACCACACCTTTAACTCAGCCACGAAAGGCTTCCTGCCCATCCCCCAGACCGAGATCGATATGTCGGCTGGAGTGCTGAAGCAGAATGAAGGATATTGATCAAGACAGGCTGTCTTAAAAGTCCATAAATTCACTTTTTTAGGTAGTCCGACCACTAAAGCCGTCGGTTCCTGAGGGATTTTCCTTCCGACGACTAAAGCCGTCGGTTCCATCTTTGTAATATTCTTGGAACCAACGGCTTTAGTCGTTGAAGCACGAATTGTTTTCAGGCGATCAAATCGAAATATCAGACTTTTGTGACAGTCTCAGCAATACTAAGGAATCAGGGGAACTTATTCGCATAATTTAGCGTTGCATTCCCCGCAGAAGTACCTCTCTTTCAAATCAATATCCTCCACATAGGTGCTCGAACGCATGATGCACTGCGGCTGGCTGCAGTGCACCAGCCCGTGCATATGCCCCAGTTCATGCAAACAAACTTTGATGATCCGGCCGGCCAGGAGCTTATCATCCTGCTTCAGGCCGTATAGCTCATTCCTTAAACGATAAGAGGATACGATGCCGGACTTGCCTCCCAGGTAAGCCTGGCCGAAAATATAGGTCAGAATGGGGATGAACAAGTCAACATTGAACAAGGCAAGGATCTTATACGAGGATTCCAGGGGAAGCTTATCCACAACCTCCAGTAAACGGGTCCCGTTATATTGCCTCCTCCCCGGATCATAATACAGGCTCAGGTCAAGGTGCCCCTCCCGGAGTTCCACCTGGCTTTGAAATTCCTGCGAAATGTTCTCTGCAATCCTGTCAAGTAAGGCTTTATCAAAATAACCGTATGATATCAGGCTGATATTCTGCACGTTGCTGGTTACCGCTTTACTCCTGGTTTAAATCATATTTCCTGATTTTGTTGTAAAGTGTCACCCTGTCGATCTGAAGGGCTTTGGCTGCGCGCGAAATATTCCAGTCGTAACGTGTCAGAATCTGTACAATGTGTTTCTTCTCCTGCTCTTCGAGGCTCTCGGCAGTGCTGGCCGTGGAAACTTCCCGGCCCAGGGGCAGATCTTTTACCCGTATCTCTTTTCCGTTACCCACCACAATAGCTCTTTCGATCATATTCTCCAGCTCCCTCACATTCCCCGGAAAATCAAACTCCTGCAAACGCTTCAGGGCTGCCGGTTCAATCGGGATCACATCGCGGCTCATCGACCGGCAATACTTCTTTATGAAATATTCCGCTAAAAGAGGTATATCTTCCGGACGTTCCCGCAAAGGAGGCACATGGATCCCCACGACATTCAGCCTGTAATAAAGATCTTCCCTGAAAGTTCCGTTCCCGACCATCGCCTTCAGATCGCGGTTCGTTGCACAGATTACCCGGAAATCACTGGAAATCTCCCTGTTGCCGCCTACCCGCATAAAACTTCTGGTCTCCAGGACCCGTAAAAGCTCAATCTGCATTTTCATCGAAACAGTGGCAATCTCGTCGAGAAAGATCGTACCGCCGTCAGCCATCTCAAACCGCCCTTTCCGGTTGTACATCGCACCCGTAAAAGCCCCTTTCTCATGCCCGAATAACTCGCTTTCCAGCAAACTCTCCGTCAACGCCCCGCAATGCACACTCACCAGGGGAAAATAGCGCCTGGATGAGTTTGCGTGTATGGCCCTGGCTATCAATTCTTTCCCGGTACCGCTTTCGCCAGTGATGATGACGGAAGCATTGCTCTGCGCCACACTCTCCACTTCTTTTAATACCTGGAGTATTGCCGGGCTGGTGCCAATAATATCATCGATATTCTCAAGAGATACAATTTTATCTCTCAGGGCATCATTTTCGGCCTTTAGCATAATCTGCTTCGAAGCGTTGCGGATCAGGTGCGACAGGTCATCCGGGTCAAAAGGCTTGGTGATATAATCGAATGCGCCGTCTTTTAATGCCCGCACTGCCGAATCGACGGTAGCAAATGCCGTCATGATGATGACGATCGCCTCCGGGTTCAGGGCTTTGATCCGCCGCTGCATCTCCAGCCCGTCCATCCCCGGCATCTTCAAATCTGCCAGCACAATGCTGAATTCCTTCTGCTCGATCAGGTTCAGCGCCTCTTTGGCATTGGCCGCGCACTCAACATGATATCCGTCTTCGATAAACCAGTTGTACAGCGAATCCCTCACCGATTCTTCATCATCCACAATCAATATTGAAATTTTACCGGTCATGATCTTTTCCTTCAAGGTTTGCTAAAGGCAGGATAATTGAAATTTTGGTGCCGCTTCCCAGCCGGGAATCGACCTCGATCCGCCCTTTATGATTTAACACAATGCCATGCGCAATGGAAAGTCCCAGTCCGATGCCGCTCGATTTGTTCTTGGCTGAGAAAAACGGTTCGAAAATGTGCGGAATATCATCCGGGGCAATTCCGGTGCCGTTGTCGGTGATCTCAATCCGGATATGCTCCCCGTCAGGATTGAAAGTGCGGACAGCCACATCGCCGTTTTCGCTGACCGCCTCCGAAGCATTGACCAGGATAGCGATACACGCTTGCTTGATCTGGTTCTCCACGCATGATACCACATCGTTAGACGCCGCAAAATCAGTAGTGAACTGAATATTCTCGACCTTCATCTGGTGGGCCATCAGGTTGTGAGTCTCCTGCAAAACTTCATTTAGATGACGGTTGGAGAAATTTTCCTGGTCCTTCCTTGAAAAATCCAGCAACCCTTTGACAATATCCCCGCATCGCTTGGTTTCCGTTTCAATCACTTTCAAATGCTTCTGGATCGACTGCCTGGCATTCTCATCCATGTCCGCCTTCCCCAATTGTTTGGATACCAGTTTTGTATAAGTCAGAACTCCGGCAAGCGGGTTGTTTATCTCGTGTGCAACAGAAGACGACAATTTCCCCAGCGAAGCAATCTTCTCAATCTGGATCAGCTCGTTCTGTGCTTCCAGCAACTCCTCCGATTTTTTCTGGATCTTATACTCCAGCTGGTGCGACCAGTTTTGTAATTCTTTGGTCGACGCCTGGATTTTATCCAGCATGTCATTAAAAGCTTTCGATACAACTTTGATATCATCCAGCTCATTCTTGTCAATTTCAAGCCTGACTGAAGTGTTTCCCTTCCCGACAGCCTCGCTGGCAAGGATGATCTCATTCAGCGGCTTCTTGATCCTTTTCCGGGTGAAAATGATCAGTATCGTGGCCATGATCAGGGTCGAAAGGATAGAAAAGAAAACAAAACGGGCTGATGATTTGCTGACTGTTGAATCCAGTTCTGTCAACGGAACCTTGATCAGCAAGGAACCGAGAAAAGTTTCATTCGCCTGGTGGGCATGACAATCTGCCGTATAACAGGTCTTTTCGTTCAGAATAGGGGAACTGATAAGCAATTGCCGGTACCCTTTAATGGTTTGGTTCATCGTACATAAACTCTTCTTGTCGATGATCTTGTAAGATATCTCGGTTTTGGAAAACATCCCGCTGAAATCTTCATGACACGTTATGCAATCGGGATTTCCCCTGTCGGCAATCTCCGATGAAAAAACCGAATAGATCAGGTCGTTCCGGTTATTATAAAGATTGACCTCATCAATACCCGATATCGAGTGGATCGCATCCAGGGTCTGCTGAAGAGAGGTTTCATCATTCGCCAGCATCGATTGATACAGCGCACCTTTTACAATCGAACCGACATTGTGCCCGTTCTGTACAATAACCGAATTCAGATATTTGTGATTGACAGAACGGAAAATAATACTAAACGAGGCAAACAATATGACAGACATTGCGGCAATTATGATGACCACACGTGTGTATATAGATGACCCGATTTTGATTCTGACGGGTAAAACGGACTTAAAGGCCCCCTTTTTTATCATTACATCATTTTTGGGATGATTTTGATCTCCTAAATTAAGAAATTCTTGTATCGCTTAAATATTTCAGCGCTTTATCATCCTAATAATTAATGATGATCGCTTAAAAACTCTTCCTGAAACTCAACCCATATCTGTTCAGGCATCTCTGCCAGTGAGCCGGCCATAATTTCACCTCCCTCCTGCAGGATGATCCCTTTGCCAGCGAGTGAGTGACGGACCATCGACTTTGCCAGGAAATCCTTGAAACGGTCCAGCTCTCCGTACGTCCAGCTTACCGCCTCTTCACCCAGCCGGTAACTATTCGTTTCTTCTTTCCAGGCCGATGGACTGATCTCATATATCCACCCTTGCCCGTACGGATCATCCGCAAACAAATGTCTCTGTTCGGCGAGTGAATGATTCGGCCGGCTTATCGTACCCGAAACCGGAGAAATGATCTGCAGTTTTTTTTCGCCCACACCGACTTCTGCGATCAAATCCCCTCTTTTGACTTCTTCCCCGGGCTTCTTTAAAAATTCCAGGTTAACTTCTCCGGCCAGAAGAGCCAGGAGATCATCAGGACCAATCTTTGCCATGCCCGATTTTTCCATGAATGCCCAGGTATGCATCGGACTGATGAAAACCCCGCGGGGCACCCGCAATGTATCCCTGGTCAAAAACCTGACGGCCTTTTTGATCTTTGTTTTCAGGTAGTCATTTTTATTGATGATGATCCAGAAAGGGATCAGCAACAGCAGGAACAGAATGATGATGATATATTCTATACCCTTGGTCTGAAAAATATCATGATAAGTAAAACCGTCCATCTTATATTTTTTTAAGATTAATTAATGAATTGTTTCTCAATGATTTTTAGCCCATTCCGGGGAATCCCTGAGAACCGGCATCCGGTTGATGATCCACCGGAATATCCATATTTCCGTGAAAATCACCGCCAGTGTCACCACGATCTCCATCCAGGACGGGAAATAATGAGGTTCTAAATTCCATTTGAAACCGATAACAGTCACATTCAAACGATTAATGATAATCCCCAGAATGGTGATAATAGCGGCAATCTTTACCAGTAAGGCATTGTGCCGGCGATAGCTGGTGAAAAACAACAGCATCGGGAACAGAACGAAACCGATCATTTCTACCAGGTACCAGTATCCCATGGGGGTTCCAAGGTATTCCCACCGCTGCCCGTGCACAAATATCAGGATCTGCAGGAAGAAATAAGCAAACATTGCCACTGCGCATATCTTCGACAACCCGATCACAATGCCGTGATGGGCTTTACGGTTCGGCTCACTGATCTGGTGAAAGAATACCTTATGACTGATGGATCCCTCAAAAATGACCAGCGACAATCCCGCAAAGATGCTGCTGACAAAAAACATGATCGGGATGAATTCGTTGTACCAAAGCGGGTGGATCTTTTCTTTCGCCATGAGGTAAAGCGCACCGAGACCCGACTGGTGCAACGTCGACAGGGTAATACCGAAAATGACGGCCGCAATGGTCATCCCCGAAAGGATCCTATGCGCCCGCCTGGCCCCCAGCCATTCGGCTATGGCAGGCGAAAACTCGATCAGTTGTGCAAGCATGTAAAGCAGGAAATGCCATGCCACCAGGAACAATACCGAACTGTACCCGAAGTCGTTACCGATGATCGGATTGATCACGTTCCAGGGCCTGCCGAGATCCAGCAGCAATGCGCCGGCATAAAATACGTAAGCCAGGAAACCGTTCAAAACGGTTACCCTTACGATTGAATGGTATTTCTTCATGTTCAGGATGTAGACCATGAAGGTCAGTACGTAGGCGCCACCTGCAAAAGCCACGCCCGTGACCACATCAAACCCGATCCAGAGCCCCCACGGGACCTCCTGCGTCAGGTTCGTTACCGATCCGATCCCTTTCCAGAACCGGATGACGATAAGCACCAATCCGGTCAGCATGATCGGAAGTGAAATAATATTGAATGGGGTGAAAATCTTACCCCTGGGTTTCATCTCTTTCAGGATAAATTTCCAGAAACCCTCTTTTTGCCGGTCGGCTTCCAAAGTATATTCGCCTTTAATCATGGCTCTCTTCATTTAAAGGTTTATCTTTTGTAGCTTCTCTTATTCCAAGCAAAATGGCCGGCCAGAGAACGAAAATGGTGGGGACGCTGTAGAGGAACCCTTTGGATAATTCGGGATAGGAGGATTTCTGGATGGAGGTATTGAATCCAAGTTCTTCAAAAGGAACAGGAGAAAGGTACAGGAATCCTGTCCCTCCTGCTTCATGCTCTCCGTAAATGTGATCGTAGTAAACATCGGGATTGTCGTGGATCCTCCTCCTGGCTTCTTTGATCATCTCTCTCCGTGTTCCGAACATCAGGGCTTCGGCCGGGCATTCGGTAACACAGGCGGGCATAAGGCCTTCCTTAAGCCGGTCAAAGCACATGTCGCATTTCCTGATTTCCGGATTGGGGCTGTGATATTCGAATTTAGGAATATCAAACGGGCAGGAAACCATGCAATAACGGCACCCCATGCATTTATTGCCCCGCCAGATCACCGGCCCGGTATGGGTTTTATGCATGGCATTCGTCAGGCAGGCCGAAGCACAGGCAGGCGAGTTGCAATGCATGCATTGCTGCTTGACGTAAACTTCTCCTTTCGACGTGTTGTACAAATTGATCACATTCTGCTGTGTTTCGCTCGCCTTGCGGATGATCCCCGCTTCCGGCGAATCGGCGGGCTCAGGAAGGTTGTGCGCCGCCGCACAGGCATACTCGCAGCTCTGGCATCCGACACAGCGGCTGGCATCGTAAAGCACCCCCATGAATTCTTCCGGCGGCGCATCTTTTGCTGCCTCTGTTGTGGCGGCATTCAATTTTTTCCCGGTGGCCAGCGCTACGCCTGTAACCCCCAGTACCTTGAAAAAATTTCGTCTGTCAATTGGCATAATGGGTGTAATATAATGATGAAACTATATTATTTACCTGTGATTACCTTGCTTTGTCAAGGAAAGATGTCTGGAAATCTTCCCACACCTCCGGCCCGAAATCGGCCAGGACATGATCTTTCAAATGTCCTCCATCCTGCAAAACAACATACTGCAATTCGGGACGGCTTACTTTGATTGAGGTCGCCAGGAAATCCCTCAGCCTTGAAAATTCATCCGAAATCCACTTCCTGTAGCTGTCGGCCATCTCCATGAACTGAAGCTCTTTCATCCAGTTTGCCGGCTCAACCCGGTAAAGCCAGCCCGATGTATAGGGCGAGGCATTCAATTGCGATGGATCGGATTTTAAAAGTGGATTGAACTCGGCTATGGTCCCTGAGACCGGTGAATAAAGATGGAGCTGCTTGCCATTTTGAACCAGCTTAACCAGGATATCGCCTTTCCGGATCTTCTCTCCGGCTTTCTTCATTTCTACCCGTGTCACAGGTCCTACGATGTGTTGCATGAAATCATCGATCCCGATTTTTACCTTCCCGTCACGGTCCATAAAACTCCAGGTGTGCGATTTTGAAAAAAGCAGTCCCTGCGGGATACCTATGGATTCGGGGTTCAGTTGCCCCCGGGCGATTTTTTCCGGAGAAGGCTGAACACCTCCCTTTTTGGCAAAAAATAACAGGGCCGAAACCAGCAGTGCAACAAAAAGAAACGATAAAATGACGATCAAAGCGACATTGGAATGGAAGATGTTTCCTGAAGGATCGTCCGGTGATTGGCGGTTAATGAGGCGTTCGGCCTTGGCCAGCCTCTCGCCGGCGACCAACCCCGAAAAACCGGCCTTCTCAGCCACATCCTGCCCGGATGTTACCAGGTACCTGGCAAAGGCCGACGAAATAGCGCCGCCCGCCGGTTTCAAAGCAACCAGGTATACCTCCGAATAAAGTTCTCCCGGATACTTGCCGATCCATACGCCCCGCTCAAACGATCCGGCGTCATGGTAGATCATCTCGATGTAATCTAGCTTCCCGTTTTCATTGCGGTCGATAGGCATAAAAGTGACCTGCCCCGCCAGCGCAGATCCCTTCAGATCCGAAAGCCGGCAAAAACCGATGGCCAGGGGATCCTTTGCCACCGCTGCGATCACATCATCAGCACCGGCCGAATTTTCATTCCTGAATGATGATGCGGCAACTCCGGTGTATTGGGCCAGGGAGTTCATTGCCGATTGATCCGAAATCACATATACATGGGCCGGTTTACTTTCTCCCGGAATCAGTTGCCCCCATCCGGGTTTGTTTCCGGTCAGCAGACCGGCCAATTCCATGCGGGTAATACCTTTGCCGTAGATTTTGTCCAGGAACGGATTCCCGCGATTGATGACCGGCACAACTATACTCCGCGCTATGGCCATCACCCATTCATTTCCAAGACCTTCGGGTACTTTACCCGGAATAATGGCAAAGTCGGCACTCTTATCCGTGATTATCTGAAAATCTCCATTCTCCACCGGCAGAATCTCCACATCCGCTCCCCCCTGCATCCGGGTAAAGTCATGGGCCAAACTGCCGGCCAATTCCCTCATTTCCGGGGATACGATCACCCGGATGGTATTATCATTTGCTGCCTTTTCTTCGTTGTTCCCGCTATTAACCGCTGCCACCAGGGATAACTGGAGTAACAGAATTCCCGTTAAAAATAAGATCACCCTTTTCATAATCGTGATGATTAAAATGTTTTTAGAAAATTGATTGCTTCCGGATTTCATTTTACCTGTTTTGAAACTGAGCCGGTCAATTTTGATGCCAGTAATTCTATAACATTGATTTACTATCTCTTATGAATTCACCTTGGGAAAAGTTGCGGATAAAAACCAGTCTGTAGTGTTGAATATTTAAACAACACAATTACAAATCAGTTGTAATCTTATGAATATAAAGTTATTAGGATAGGATGTAAAGAAATTCAACAGCCGTTGAAAAAATCAACAACCGGAATATAAGTTAATGAATGACAGCAATTTGCCGCACCGTCTTCTGAAGAGGCGACCCGAGTTCCACAAAGTATTGCCCGGCAGGAATGTCTTCAACGGAAATCGTTATCCGGTTGGTTCCCGGCCTGACCGAGATCATACCTTTATATTTATCAACGCCCAATAAAGTCACCAGCCGGATCTCCATTTCCTCTTCCCGGTCTGCTTTTATTTCAATATTTATCTTGCCGGATGCAGGATTAGGATAAATATTTATGCCGCTGGCACTTGGATCCTCCGTAATGCCAACAGCCTCAGCCTCGTAGCTTGCACTCCACCCCTGGCCTGTATTGTCGCCATCGGTCAGCCAGGTCATAAAAATGCTTCCGTTCTGCGCAACGACCGGCTCCGGGACTTCCTGGCCAGAAAACTCACCGACTTTAACATTTCCGTCAAAAACGGTGACCTTATCCACTCCGCTTTCGGTATCGAACGAATGAAAAGTCAGGGTTATGGTTCCGGCCTCTTCGGGACGGATATACCAGGTACAATAAGAGTTGCTATGGTAATTGTAACTCCCGCTGCCGTCATTCATAGATCCTTCCATATCGGTCATCGTTGTCATCCCCGCACAAAAAACAGCGCTGTTGGCATAATACTCGGCATAAAACCCTCCGCCGGTAACCTGGCTATCCGATGAGAAAGCCACCAGCATGGCATCACCCGTAGAATTGATCTGCTGTGGAACCGACGTCCCGGTATAGGCCCCAAGGATGGGATCGGTCCTTGTCGTTCCGTTATATATCGTAACCGTGTCTCCTGCTCCAAGATCGAACATGCTGAATGAGAGCGAAATACCGGCAATTGAATCACCTGAGTCTCCCAGGTCGATCAGCCAGGTGGCATTCTGGTTGACAGTATAATTTCCCACCGGCCCGCTTCCGTCGGTAAAAGAACCGCTGTGACTGGTCATGATATGGTCGCCGTCAATATAATAAGGATAAGCCGGATCGGAAGGGACGAAATAGCGGATACAAGCCTGCCCGTAAGAAAATCCCCCGACATTATCCAGCGTGAAATAGCCATTTGCACTGCCGCCCCAGCCGAAATTGAAGTGAAAATATTCGCCCTGGTAACCATCGCACACGAACGCATGGCCGCCTTCATTACTGTAGCCGGAATAGTACATCGGATGGCTCGCATCGAGCTCCTCCTGCAGGATCTCGACCCACTCCGAATGCGAATAGTCGTCTTTCCACAGGATTTGTGCATCACTATATCCCCAGAACGCAGCGAGACGCTCCGGAACCATATGCGAATAGGAACCCGAACCGTTGGGACTGAAGTCCATATCAACCGACACCGCGCAGTGGTATTGAAGCTCGGCATTCGGATAGACCTGCACCAGGTCGATGCTGTTGATCATTCCTTCCCAATTATAATACGTATTCCCGAAATCGGCGCACTGCTGGCCGTACTGCCAGTTCCCGGGCCAGTAGCAATGGCTTCCCGTGCCTGCTGCAGGGTAGCGCCAGTAGTACATCACCTGGGCCATGGCGGTAGCTACACACCCCACCCACACGTGTCCGCCCGGGCCGGCCTCATCTTCCGGGCAAAGCATATTGTAAGGAGCTCCCTGGTCCCACTTGCAGAAAAGCAGCGGCTCCACCTCCCGGCTTGTCCGTAAACCGGCGCCTTCTCCGGTTGTACCTGACAACAAATCCGCCCATTCATTCTGAATCTCTTCGGATGGCGGTATCTGCCGGTCGCGGATAAAGGCGATCTGGGCGGCATAGTTATCGATGAACCCTTTCACATGGGCCGGAGCATTCTCCAGGTCCAGGCCGCTTTCGAAAGAATAGCCGATCACCGGCGTATAGGCGTCATCGCCCGAAATGAGGATAAATCCCGGATCCAGGTTGAACAGGTAGAAAACCGGCAATCCGTCATTTCGTTGTACAAATGGCTTGTCATCGATCACATAGGATCCGGCCGGGCTATAGCCATAGAGCCTTTCCGTCTGCCGGAGGAAATTTCCGGCAGTGATCCGGGCCGTCTGAATATTAACCGGCTTTGAAGAAACGGTAACGACGGCAAACACCATCATAATGGAGAGGGAGAAAATCCTGAATTTCATTGCGCATTATTTGGGTTTGTAAAAATAGAACTTTTAAAGCTTAAAAATCATTTCTTCCTGATATTCCAATTATAGCGAAATTAGCTATCTGAATTGTCACACAATGCCGCAACAAAAGAAAGAGAGTAAAACGCTGGCCAGGATGATCGGTTCCCTGTCGGGCAATCCCACGGAAATAAAGAAAGAAAGCCTGAGACTATTGGCCTCTTACCGTGAAAAATACGGTGATAAGCTGACGGAGGAAGAGATCCGCCGAAAAGCGGCGAACAAGATCATTTCCAACTACTCTTACTACTCCGCCTTCACCGGCGGGGCCACCTCTCTCACCGGCATCGTTCCCGGAATAGGAACAGCGATTGCAGCCCTGGGTGGCGTTTCAGCCGACGTCGTCCTTTCAATGAAGTTCCAGATCGACATGGTCATGGCCATTGCGGCGGTTTATGGCCATGATATTGAAGAAGAATACGTACAACAGACCAGTTTCCTGGTAGCTGGAATCGGAAAGCTGAATTTTGCGGTGGATGAAGGCAAGCGGATCGGAGCTAAAGCATTCGCCAATATCATGAACCAATACCTGAAGAAAGGGTCGCAGCAGGCCGCCAAAGAGATCACGAAAAAACTGGGGATACAGGTTTCGGGGAAAGCCCTGCAAAAAGCCATTCCGTTTGGCGTCGGCGTCATTATCGGGTTCACGGCTAACAAAACACTCACCTGGTATATCGGCCGGAAAGCAAGGGACTATTTTGCCGGGTAATTTCATGTTCCATTTGCATTTTGCATTTCAATTTCATGGTGAAATTGCTTACTTTTATAATTAAAACCTTGTTTGCATGCGGATTCTTGTAATTGAAGACGAACCAAAAGTAGCCCATTTCATCAAAGAAGGACTGGAAGGCCAGAAGCATGAGGTGGATATGGCGTATGACGGGCTGACAGGCGAGAGTATCGCCTTACAAAACACTTATAATCTTATCATCCTCGATATCATCATACCTTATATCAATGGTATTGAATTGTGCAGGAGGATCAAAAGTCAAAAACCCCGGGTCCCTGTGATGATGTTAACGGCATTGGGGACTACCGATGATAAGGTCACCGGCTTCGAAGCCGGGGCTGACGATTACCTGGTCAAACCTTTTGAATTCCGTGAACTGATCGCCCGGGTCAATGCATTGTCAAAAAGGCCCCTGGAGGCATCCGGACCTCCGAATTGCCTTAAATCGGCCGACCTGGAACTCGACCTCGATAAAAAAGTTGCCCGCCGGGGCGGGAAAACCATTGAACTGACGGCAAAAGAATTCAGCCTGCTGGAATATTTCATGATAAATAAAGGCAGGGTTGTTTCGAGGGTGGATATAGCCGAAAAAGTATGGGATATCAATTTTGACACAGGCACTAACGTGGTGGATGTTTATGTGAATATCCTCCGCAAGAAAATCGACAAAGAATACGAACCAAAACTGATCCATACCCGGATCGGAATGGGCTATATTTTCGGGGAGGAATGATATGCAGATCCGCGCCAGGCTTACGCTGCAATTCATCACCATCGTGGCCTTAACATTGCTTCTGGCCGCACTGGCAATCTATTATTTTTCCGAGGGTCACAGGAAAGAGGACTTTTTTGACCGCCTGAATAAAAAAGCCAGCAATACCGCGATGTTGCTGATCCAGTTCGATGAAGTGGATATCAACCTGCTGAAAAAAATGGAAGCCGATAACCCGGTCAGCCTCCCCAGGGAAAAGATCATCATCTATGATTATAAGGATAATATCATCTATTCCACCGATGAAGTTTCATTGTTTACAATAGACAAAGCCCTTCTCGATAACATCCGCTTAAATGAAGAAGTACGGCTTAAACAAGGAGAATACGAAATTCTGGGTTTCCTTTTTACACATCAATACGACCGGTTTGTTGTCATTGCAGGCGCTGTGGATATTTATGGCCTGAAGAGAATGCATAACCTGCGCAATATCCTCATCATCGTAGTGAGCATCAGCATTCTCCTTATGCTGGTGTCGGGCTGGATCTATGCAGGCAGAGCGCTTTATCCCATCTCCAGGATTATTTCAAAAGGCAACGAAATTTCAATTACCAGCCTCAATCTGCGCCTGGATGAAGGGAATCAAAAAGATGAGATCGCCCAGTTGGCCGGAACCTTCAATAAAATGCTGGACAGGCTGGAAACAGCATTCAAATCGCAGAAACGGTTCATAGCCAATGCTTCCCATGAACTGAGAACGCCCCTCACGGCCATAACCGGACAGCTTGAAGTGCTTCTGATGCAGGACCGGACGACCGAAGAATATAAGCGTGCGGTCAACTCCGTATTAGAAGATATGAAAAACCTTAACTCTATCTCAAACAGGTTATTGCTGTTGGCTCAGGCCAGCAACGACCTGTCGGAATTGAATGTCAAACCGATCCGAATTGATGAAACGATCTGGCAGTGCCGCGAAGAATTGATCAGAAGAAATGAAAATAACCACATCATAGTCCATCTTGATAACTCCCTGGAAGATGATGCAGCTTTGACCTTCATGGGCGATGAACAATTGGTCAGGACCATGATAATCAACCTGATGGACAATGGCTGCAAATACTCTCCCGATCATACGGTGGAAGTGACGATTGGAGCGGATCAACTGCAACTGCTGCTGACTTTCACCGACCGGGGTATTGGTATACCTGAGGAAGACCTGGCGCATGTTTTCGAACCCTTCCGGCGCGGCCAGAATGCTTATCCCGTCAAGGGCCACGGCATTGGTCTCTCCCTTGTAGAAAGGATTGTGATACTTCATAACGGATCCATTGAAGTCGATTCACAGCCTGGCGAAGGCACAACTTTCCGGGTCTTTCTGCCCCAAAAAACTGATCCTGAATTTTTAACCACATTTTAATCCCGGTTTCATTCCGTTTTTATCCTGCAGTAATAGTTTTGCTTCCAGATTTAGTGTTAATTGGGACTAAGGAGCCGCTTATCCTGAAACCAGCATGAAATGAATGAAGCGGTAAAATCCATTAAAACCAACAAGAACTACCTGATCGTTGGCATGCTGGTTTTCTTTTACATTGAATCAGAAAAACAATTATTGTATAATCATTTAAAACAAGCATGGTCATGAAAATGAACAGAGAGAGAGTGATTGCCGCTACTACAACCATACTTCTTGTAGCATCACTGATAGGAACGGGATATTATTACCGCACCAGCGGGACGTTGAAAAGCGGTCTGAATAACGAAAAACTGAAATCGGAATCCTTGCTGTCTGAGAAACTGGCACTGGCCAAGGAAATCGAAAAATTGAAAAGCGATATCTCACAATGGCAGGGGAAAAGCCAGGAATCGGACAAATTGCTGGCAGAAGCCAGGGAAAAAATCGAGGCGATGGAAAAAACCATGAGCTGGCTCAGAAAAGAAAATGCGACGGTAGCCTCTTTGAAAAAGGAGCTGAACGAACTCAAACAGCTCAGAACGGACCTGGAAGCCCAGCTCGCGGAACTGGAAAGGAAAAACAAAGATAAAGACAATCAAATTGAAGCATTGCATGCCGAGGTCATTGCCCTCAAGTCGGAACGCGACGGACTGAAATCGGATGTAGCCGCTTTAAAGGCAAATATTACCGACGACTTCCGGGTCGAGACCCTCAGGGGCAAGAAAAATCAAAAGCTGACTCTGAACGCCAGGAAGACCAAAAAGCTCATGGTCAGCTTTGAGATCCCCCAGTCGATGAGTGATAACGTAAGATTCACCATTGAAACACCAAACGGCAAAGAGATTAAAAGTGATGACAAAAGCCTGACCTACAATGTTGTCGATGACGGACGGAACATGATTGCCAACTTATCGCCTTATACCGGTGAATTTGAGATCTCCAGGAGGATAGAAATGGCATACAAACCGGATCAAAAACTGGAACCGGGTATCTATAAGATCAAAATCTATCATAAAGATACCTATACCGGAAGCTGCCAGGTTCGTCTGAAATAGAAGAAGCGTATATCTCAATATATTTTCATGGTAAATTTTCTCACCCCGGGCTACCGCTGAATCCCAGCCGGTGGCCCGGTTTTTTCATGGCACGATTTTTTCAATGTTCAACCCAAGGATTTCACCCAAAATAAGAAAATTTGCTTACTTTGTAAAAATTGCCGAATTATGAGACTATTAACCGTTTCCATCCTGGCCAGTCTTTTGTTGCTCTCTTGTGCAACGGGGAAAAAAGCGTACGAAAGAGGAGACTATTTCAATGCCACTATCCAGGCGGTGAACCGGCTGCGCAGCAATCCCGGATCGGAGAAAGCACAGGAGGCCCTCCGGCGCAGCTACCCCGCAGCGCTCGGATATTTCCAGGAAAAGATCGAAAATGCGCTTCGATCCAACAGGCAGTTCAGGTACTCCGAAGTTGTTGACTATTACGTCATGATGAACCATATGGCCGATGAGATCAGGCGATGCCCGGCCGCGCTGAGCCTGTTTCCCCAGCCCAAATCTTTTGAGAGCGAACTGGCCGAAGCAAAGTACAAAGCCGCCGAAGAGCACTACCAGGCCGGGCTTGACCAGGAAAAGCTCAACACAAGGACATCCTGGAAAAGCGCTTATCTCAACTTTAATGAAGCCGATTGTTTTGTCCCCGGCTTCAAAGATGCAAAAGAACGGATGCGGATCGCCTACCTGAATGCCACCTGGAAAGTCATCGTCGAGCCGATCCCCGTTCCCAATGCCTACCAGCTTACCTCCGATTTTTTCCGCAACCAGGTCATCGAATACCTGAGGAATGAACGGCCGAATGAATTTGTAGAGTATTACACGCCTGAATCGGCCGAGAAAGCGGGAATCAAAAAGCCCGACCAGGTATTGCGGATGAGCTTCGACCAGTTCGTCATCGGGCAGGTTTACGATAAGGAGACCATTACGGAGCTGTCGCGCGACAGTGTAGTGACCGGCACCGTCAGACTGCCCGACGGAACGGAACACAAAGTCTACGGCACGGTGAAGGCGAAGCTGCGCACATTCCGCAGGGAAGTGATCTCCAACGGGGTGCTCGACGTCTCGGTGATCGACTGGCCTTTGAACCAGGTATCGACGGAGCGCAAGTTTCCCGGCCAGTTCATCTGGTACATCGAATGGGCCACATACAACGGCGATGAAAGAGCGCTGAGCAAAGAACAACTGGCCTTGTGCAATAAAGTACCCGCTCCGCCGCCAGGACCGCAAAACCTGTTCATCGAGTTCACCAAACCGATCTTCCGGCAGGTATCGCCGTACTTGCAGTCGTATTTCAGCAGTTACTGAAAGAAGACGCCTGCATTCTTATCTGCGTAAATCTGCGCTACCCATTTGCGAAAATCTGCGAGAAATTTTTTACCGCCGCAAATCGATTCATGTTCCGTTTTGCATTTTGTGTTTTGCATTTTTCATGGCATTTGGCATGGGGAACAGACGAACAAGCGAACAGACGAACCTGGAACGCTGGAACACTGGAACCCTCATTCTGAAAATATTTTTACCAGAATGCATATCATTTTGAAAATTATTTTACCAAAATGCATAACTTTGACATGAAAATTATTCTATATGGTTCAAAATGGCTTAATTGAGGAGTTGATCAAACTCGACAGCCTTTCCAAAGAACAGGCAGGTAAGTATCCTTTAAAACGGTTTCTTTTTCCTAATCTGAAATTCCTGCTGACCAATACCCGGCAAATAGTTGGTATTGCAGGCCTCAGGGGAACCGGCAAGACCATATTACTGAGGCAACTTGCCGTAGATCTGGGCCAGTCATTTTATCTCAGCGCAGATACATTGCCGCTTGGGACAGACCTATTCGATCTTTCTGCCCGGCTTGCCGGTACATTTGGTATTAAATACCTGATGGTCGATGAAATTCATGCCCTGAAGGATTGGCAGGGTCAACTGAAAAAGATTTACGATTTCCAGGAAATCAGGATCATCTTTACCTCATCTTCTTCGCTGGAGCTGTCTGAAGGAAGGTATGATTTATCAAGGAGGTTAACTTTGACTCAGTTGCCGCTCTTTTCCTTCCGGGAATTTCTTTTTTTCAAGAATAACACCAGCTTGCCGGTAATTCCGCTTGAGGACATTTTACTGAAACATAAAAAGATTTACCAGGACCTCTATTCTTTTGAACCGCAATTCCGGAATTATTCAGGCATTGGGGCGTTGCCCGCCTGCCTGGACTCTCCCCTGCCCTCGATTATAACATCGACAGTTGACAAGGTCATCCAGAAGGATATGCTTACTGTAGGCAGGTTATCAATGGAAGATATCCATTCCATCAAAACTGTACTGTTGTTCGTTGCCAGGGCAGGGATTGAAGGATGCGGTTATTCATCCATTTCCCGGAATACGGGGATCACAAAATACAAGGCGCAGCAATACATTGAGATGATGGAGCAGGCATCACTCCTGAAGATAGTATTGCCATACGGGGCCAATGTCACACCAGAACCAAAGATCATGCTTGTGCCAACCTTGCGCATGAACCTGGCCCAGGGAGTCGATGATGACAGGCTGACCGGCGCCATGCGTGAAGAATTCTTCATTCACCACATTATTGGAGCCGGATTAACGGTAAATTACCTCAAGAGCATGCGAGGCCAGAAGCTTCCTGATTATATGGTCTTCTTCAAAGACCAGAAACTGATCATAGAAATCGGCGGGGCAGGCAAAGGCGCATCACAATTCAAAGGAATTGAAGGAAAAGAAAAACTGATCCTGACCCAACCCGGTTCACCAAATGGAATCCCACTGATCCTTTTCGGATTTCTCTGGTAACAAGAGCTTAGAGCATTGAGCGAAGAGCTTGGAACTATGGAACTCTGGAACCTTGGAACTCTGGAACCTGGAACATTATTTCAGTGAGTAGTTCGTCCCGGGTCCGGTTCCAAATTTCTCGATCAACTTTTTCTCAATTAATACAGGCAGAATCCTCTTTACTGTCGGCCCCGGTATTTTTAATTTCCGGGCTATTTCACCTGATTTACAACCTGGATGGTTTCCAATAAAAGTCAAAATGGATTTCTCTCTGGGTGATAACATCATCTCTGTTCCCTGGATCTCCAATTTTTTCATTAACTGGTTCTGAATATTTACCAGGGCATCAAAGAAAAAATTCACCCATTCAGTCACATCCTCGTTTGGCCTTTGTGCCTGGCATCCCCTTAATACCCGGTAATATTCGGTCTTTCGGTTTTCTATTTCATGCTCAAAACTTACATATTCAATCCATTTATAGCCATTCTTCAATAACAGTAAGGTCGAAATCAATCTGCTTAACCTGCCATTTCCATCCTGAAAGGGATGAATACTGACGAAGTCATAGGCAAACAGGGCGCATTTCACCAATGGATGAGTTTGATGGTCATTATTGTACCAGTCTATTAATTGTCGCATAGCATCCTGCGTAGGATATCCGGGATCAGTCGTCCTGAAAATAACCTGACTTGTCCCATCCGGCATTGTAGCTTCCACTACATTACTATGCTGTTTATATTCTCCTTTATGCCAATCATCTTTCGTGCTATATTTCATCAGAATATTATGCAGGTTTTTAATACTGCTTTCGCTGATCATAATATCCTGGTACGATTCTGAAATAATATCGAGTACCTCAAAATACCCTGCAACCTCCTGCGAATCCCGGTCGTGAAGCTTTGTAATATCTATCTCTTTGAGTAAGGCTTCAACTTCCTCATCCGTCATTTGAGATCCTTCGATTCGGGTTGAAGCGCCAACACTGCGAACTGTTGCAACAGATTTCAATTGCGTCAGGCTCTGCCCTTCTCTTTTTTCAATCGAAGACCAGGATGCATCAAAGCGGTCGATCTGACTGATCCGACTGATTAATTTCCAGTTGAGGTTTAACTTAAATGTATGTGCAAGATTTTCCATACTGCAAAAATACCAAAACATTTTAATTAGTGATACGATATGATACGACATAATACGATAAATATCCGATCATCCTGATACGATATGATCCGGTTTGATACGACAATGATACAATTATTGACGGAAATGCGGGGAGGCTTGGAGGCTTGGAACTCTGGAACAATTGAACAATTGAACAATTGAGCCATCAAGTTATAGAACCAGGGGAGCAACTTGCCTTCCCTCCTGCCCAAATGTATGTTCGTGTTTTATAGGTCGTTGACCTTTTTTTGAGTAAAAACAGGGCGATAACACCTTAAAAACTTCGTTCTCTTTGATAAATGAGACTCAATTTTCAAAAGCGCAGTGCATTGAAAATTGAAGTCGAATTATCCCGTTCCCTCGGGATTACCAACGACATAGATAAAGAAGCAAAGAGAAACCCGATATAATGGCAATTCCGCTTTCGCAGAATGGCAATTTTGGGCCCTTGAAATAGATTGTCATTGCTTCTATAATTTTTTACAGTGAATTTTTTTAAATTTATACCTTCGGTTGTGTAAAATAATCTGCGACTACTTATCTGTCTGATAGAGAGATGTTTGCAAGTTGGTATAGAACAATTTTAATTTAAGCTAATAGATGAAATATGCACTCGTTGATAATAATAAAACTGAAGCTACCAAAGGCGTTACGGGTATTTGCCCGGGATGTGGTTCAGAATTAATTGCGAAATGTGGAGATATTAAATTACACCATTGGGCACATAAAGGAAATCGTAAATGCGACCCTTGGTGGGAAAATGAAACTCCATGGCATCGCTCATGGAAAAATAATTTTCAAAGTGAATGGCAAGAAGTTATTTTATGTGATGAACAAACAGGCGAAAAACACATTGCCGATATTCGTACCACTCATGGACTTGTCATTGAATTCCAACATTCACACATTAATCCACAAGAGCGTACTTCGCGAGAGAACTTCTACAAAAATATGGTTTGGGTCGTTGACGGTACACGCCTAGAGAGTGATTATAAACGTTTAGATAAAGGGAAAAACAATTTTCGTAAAACAAACACGAAAGGACTTTATTTAGTTTCATTTCCGGAGGAATGCTTTCCTTCCAATTGGCTTAAAAGTTCAGTGCCAATTATTTTTGATTTTCGAGGTACCGAATTAAATATCGATATGAACGATATGAGAAATAGTCTATTTTGTTTGTATCCTAAACGGCTTGGACAAAAATCTATTCTTGTAACCATGGCGCACGATTTTTTTATAAAAAATATTATTAAGGGTGAATGGCAAATCCTTATGAATAATGTAAGTCAATTCCAACAAGCTTGGCAAAAAGTGTTAGACCTACAACAACGACAACAGACGAATTTTGTATTTGATAAATTGGGCAGTGCCATACGATATAAGAACAGAAGAAGACGTTTCTGACAATCTAAGAAGAAAGAAGATGTATCGCCGCCAATTAAATGATTATGATTCCTAAATTTTTCGAGAAATAAAAGTAAAATACGACATTGTGAATATTAATAACAATTATTATGGATGCAGTTACATTAACGTGGACAGGAATCACTAGCCTTTTGGTTTCTAGTGGAGTTACTTATTTTTTACATTTTAAAATTGTAAAGCATATAGGTTCAGAATTGACAAAATTAATGACCATTTTTCATCAAAATGAAGAAGTTCTAAAGAAGATTGAATTACAGAATGATAAGGCGGTAAAAGCATTAGAACTTCAAAACACAAAGGTCATAACAAAATGGGAATATGAAAATGAAAGGTTACTAAAAAAGATTGATCGTGGAATCGAAGTTAAGGAAAGATCGCAAGTTGTCGCTGAACTTTTCACTTTGTGGATGCAAACAGCAGATGGCCCTTCCCATAGAGATCTTTCACCGGATGAATTTGCTAAGATGAACAGATATAGTTTTGAATGCGCCTTATGGCTACCGCAAGAAATATTTCATGAACTATCAAAAACACTAGAAAATGCCGAAGGTCATTTACATTATAAAGAAATTTTAAGGCAAATCCGTATGTATTTAAATCCAGAATTAGGAGACATAGATGCTGGGAGGATTATACAGTGGTGACTCAATAAGGAGCAGCTTTACTCAACTGATCCAACTTTCTTTACCCTTTGCAAATTTATTGCGTTGCTGCATGTACTTGCATTTTTATCTTTCTCCGTATTTTCTTAACGCCTTCGATCGGGTAGAAACATTTTTTCTCTGAATAATGGTCTCAAACCTGCTTCCTGATTATTCCTTCTAGCCCATAGATATTCTTGCCGACCCTTGCTTGTCTCCGGCAAGCAATTTTCTCTGTGAGCGACCTGGCTTTTCCCCTGCTGATTATCCAGGCATCACTATGTAGCATATTGCCTAGCATCCAGTTCCATCTTGGGCCGGAGGGCTTCAGTTTTCTATCTCCTTCGTTCATGGTTGTATTTCACGGTTGCTCCTGCTAAATGTGACTATTGTATTCCAACTCTCCTGGTCATGAATATTATGCACAAAGGTAAATTCGTTCAATTTCACCTTTCAAGATCAAGCCTTTGGTACACATGTCCCGGAAAAGCCGGGATTCACTTTTGCAGATAAAAGTGACATGAAACCTTGCCGGGTCATCTCACTACCTTTTTTTTCGCGCATAATTCATTAACAGGTGAGCCAGGTTCAAGAAAGATTTTCGATTGTCGATTTTAGATGGCCGATGGTCGCTGTGAGATTCCATCGAAAATCCTAAATCGGCTATCGAAAATCGACCATCCCTGAAAACTCCTTTCGGCACTTCGTGTTCTATAATCTTTCCCAACACACTGGTTTTGATGCTGTCAGGACCTGCGGACGCTGACATGTCATATTCCTCTCAATCCTGACAGCGTTCCGCCCCGGCCGTGTCTGTCAGCGTTTGAACACGGAACCCTATCCGCACATTTCCTTCCTGCATCCCTTCTTCCCGGCACCAGGCTAGGATGTCGTGCAAGAATGGGTCCTTGTCCCGGAGAATATGGTGCATCACATATTTCCGTGCGATATTATCGATCTGTCCGCCGGAAAAGTCGAAACGCTCCGAAAGGTGCTTTATAATCTCCTTATCGAGCTCCGGCAGACGCGTTTTCCAAATGCTGAGCCGGGCTTCCATATCGGGCTTTTCAAAAAGGATCTTGTACAGGAACCGGCGCTCAAAAGCCTTGTCGAGATTACCGGCCATGTTGGTGGTGGCGATCATAATGCCGCGAAGGTTTTCCATCTCCTGCAGGATTATGTTCTGTATGGCATTCTCCGTTTGGTCGGTGGAAGACTTGCCGGTGGCTTTCCTCCGGGTGAATATGCCGTCCGCCTCATTGAACAGCAGGATAGGCGCGGTCGTGCTTTTGTCCACAACATACCGGTACTGGTCGAAAATCTGCTTGATCAGCTTCTCCGAGTCGCCGAACCAGTGGCTCTTGGTCTCGCTGATGTCGATCTGCCGGATATCCCGTCCGGTGCGGCGCGCAAGCTGGAAGACCGTCTCGGTTTTGCCGGTGCCCGGTGGGCCATAAAGCAATACGTTCATACCCTGTGGCAATCCTCTGTCCTGAAGCTTCTTCATGAGCTTCCCGAAATTATCAGGCAGCAGCGCTTCCTCCAGGAATTGAAGGTCCCGCTTCGCTTCGATGCTGTAAAACATCTGCTTCTCCGGGATCATATCGTAAAGGATTAACCCCGAATTCTTCCGGCTACGATCGGGTTTCAGCAGGTCCTGCTCGCCCTCGAAGAGCTTCGCCGCGAACTTTTCCGTGAGCCTGACCTCAAGGTCGCCTTTGAAAGACGCGGCGACAAAGCAAACCAGCTCTTTTTTCAGCAGCTCATGTTCTTCCTTTTCGAATTGCCGCTTGATTGCAAACTGAATGCGGGCATCCGGGACTATCTCCTTCAACATTTCAGCCAGGCCGGTGCTCTCATGGCCGTTGAAAAGGGCTAAGCTGAGATAGCAAACAATTAGCAGCGAATTTTCCCCGAGTTCCTGGCTAATCAGCGTTCTGGCAAAAGGAAGGTCATGGTTGTCCAGGATCAGTGAAGTGACTTCCAATGACAGGTCAATGAGTAATCTTTCCATCCCCTGAGAACTATCCAGCAGTTCATTCAGATACACCAGCAGTTCGTTAAGGGTTTCCGGACTGCTTTCCTTCATAAGTACTTCATTCTTTTCGCAAACGGATTGAATTATCGGGGAGGGGACATAATAGCGTGACAGGTTATTTACCCGGTAATCAAACATCCTCCTGTCCACCCTGTCCCTTTTGATCAGCCTGAGATCAGCCAGCGCTTCAAGATCCCTGGTGTAAGCAGCGATGTCGATTGGCTCGCATGACAGGAATCCAGCCAGTTCGGTCAGCGTTATCAATTCAGTATTGAAATTCAGGTTGAAGACGATACTGAAAATGACAGCCTGCCTCGGGCTGCAATTAAGCCGGCCAGCCAGCGCCTCCGCCGCTTTCCCTGCCGCAATCATCATGTTCTCTTCCATGCCGGAATTGCGGGTTGTTGTGTTTATCTGCCGGATCAGTCCCAACAGATCGGTTTCACAAAACATTTCCATAATTTTCGTATGATCTACTTTTATCATTGGCTGCAGATTTGCGCAACGATCCGCCAATATGCCGCAGCCACTCTGCACCGGGCAGGATATCTGAGGATGCCTCCAGTTAAGGCCTCCTGATATATATTAATCGGAAAAAATGAAAAAAATACCCGGTCCGTTGAAAAAATCTTTTTTGAAGATGATTTTGACCCTGTATGGTTCTCCTTCATCGTACGCTGAAAGGTAACCTTCCTTTCAAGCCTGACGGCGTGGTCAGAACATCATTGTTATATCTTTCCAGGTCACCATGGAGGCAGGTCAGCGACGACAGGGCCGATATATCTGCCAGGCTTTCATTGTAATCAACCGACAGGTCGCCGCCGATAAAAAACAGACTGTTCAATCCTTTCAAATCGGCCAGCCAGGATGTCGTCCCAAGCTGAAGATCACCGCCTATCGAATCCAGGTTGTCGAGTCCTTGCAGGGTTGTTCCCATAATCCCCCGATGTAAATATTTCCCTCAATGACTTCACAACCCGGGTAAATGAGCGGGAAAGAGTCGACCTGTCCCTGCCTGACAAACTCTATCCCTTCCGGAAGGCAGGATTGGGAATAGCATCCGATGCCGGCAAATAATCCAAAACCGAATACGATCAATCTTCTGCTGAGCATCAATCGCTTTTTGATTTGAGCATATAAATATAAAAAATATAGTCCGGGAATCAAAAGACGAACGGATTAAGCCAAAACAGAAACAGGATGAAATCTCAGGAAAGCGATTCATGTTCCGTTTTGCGTTTTGCGTTTAGCATTTTTCATGGCATTGGGCATGAGGAACAAGGGAACAAGGGAACAAACGAACCAGCGAACAAACGAACCTGGAACCAGAAACCAGAAACTCGAAACACGATTGCCGAATTCCTTCTTCAATCGTGTTTCGAGTTTCATAAATCGTGCATCCTGTGGAGTATACCGGAGTCGAACCGATGACCTTCCCGACCCAGTCGGGACACCCTATCCAACTTATTGAAGATGTGGAGTATATCGGAGTCGAACCGATGACCTCTTGACTGCCAGTTGACATTTTACCCTATCTGTTGCCTCTTTTTATCCTTCTATTATTATTGATATTCAATGTTTTAACAAATTTCCTTATAATTTATTTTGTATTATTACCGATAATTTAATTAAATTTGTTAGTTATTTTGTTAGTTATTTTTTTTGTATCACTTATCTGTAAAAGGACACACGATGGCATCATCTGGTAAAGCTAGTAAAATCAAGGGAAACCGAGACCCTCAATTTGTAAAAAATGATAAAAATCCGGTTTCGGGGGAAAATAATACCCCGAAGAAAAAGGAAAAATTACCGACCCTGACCCATCCAGAACAAAATATTGACCTGCTTAAAAACAAAGGAGTGTCCGTGATCGTATTTTTAGATACAGTCAGGGAAAGAAAAAAGGGGACTTCAAGCGTCAGGATCCAGATCATTTACAGGCGATATCCAAAATTCTATTCCACTAGAATTCAAATGCTGCCTGAGGATTGGCTGAAAATGCTTGGATTGAAGCCCAGGGGAGATCTGAAGGAAAAGAAGATCATTATCTATGAAATGCTCCGTAAGGTGCTGACCATTATTTACGGCATGGAGGAATTCTCTTTTGAAGGGTTTGAAAAACTTTACATCGGCGAAGAGAAGACAAAAGATGATGTTTACGCAGCTTACGACCGGTATATAAAGGAATTAAAAGAAAGTGGGCGGCTGGGCAGTGAAAACTTCTACGCCTATTCCAGGGATTCTGTAAAGAAGTTTGCCGGGGATAAAAGACTTTCGTTCAAGAGCATCAATATACAATTCCTGAAAAAGTATGAGGCGCATATGCTCCTGAAAGGCGATGCCCTGACAACCGTGGCCATGTACCTGCGTTGCCTGAGGTTTCTTTATAATAATGCTATCAAAGAGGGCATTGTCAGGCAGCAGGATTATCCTTTCGGCAGGGGCAAGTATGAGATCCCCCAGCCCCAGAATATCAAGAAAGCGTTGAAGCTGTCCGATATCGGGAAGATATTCCACTACAAGCCTGAATCGGAGCAGGAATCCTATTACCGGGATATCTGGATGTTTTCTTACCTGTGCAACGGCATCAATCTGAAAGACATCTGCCTGTTGAAGTATTCAGACTTCCAGGGAGATCACATTTACTTCCGGAGGGCTAAGACGATCAATACCAACCGTAATTCAAAACCCATTGATATCATCGTGACCGATGAAGTGCGGCAGATCATTGACCGGTGGGGGAACAAGCCCGTCCAGCCTGACAGTTTCATCTTTCCTGTCTTGACCAACGATCTTTCGGCGGAGAAGAAGCACGCCGACATAGCGCAGGCAGTCCAGATGACCAACCGGTATATCCGGCGGATTGCCAAAAAGATCGGCATCGAAGCAAACGTCACCACCTACACCGCCAGGCATTCGTTTGCAACGGTCCTGAAACGGTCGGGTGTCAACGTGACTTACATCAGCGAAGCCCTGGGCCACTCCGACATCAAGACCACCGAGAACTACCTGGACAGCTTCGAAGACGAGCAGAAGAAAGAAATTGCCAAGAAACTGACAGCGTGGTAAAATGCATTCTGAAAATATTTTTACCAAAATGCATATCATTTTGAAAATTAATTTACCAAAATGCATAACTTTGACTTGAAAATTATTCTATATGGTTCAAAATGGCTTAATTGAGGAGTTGATCAAACTCGACAGCCTTTCCAAAGAACAGGCAGGTAAATATCCTTTAAAGCGGTTTCTTTTCCCGAATTTGAAATTCTTGCTGACTAACACCAGGCAGATAGTTGGTATTGCAGGTCTCAGGGGAACCGGCAAAACCATATTACTGAGGCAACTTGCCGTAGATCTGGGTCAGTCATTTTATCTCAGTGCAGATACATTGCCGTTTGGGACGGACCTTTTTGATCTTTCTGCCCAGCTTGCCGGTACATTTGGTATTAAATACCTGATGGTCGATGAAATCCATGCCCTGAAAGATTGGCAGGGGCAACTGAAAAAGATTTACGATTTCCAGGAAATCAGGATCATTTTTACTTCATCCTCTTCGCTGGAATTGTCTGAAGGGAGGTATGATCTATCAAGGAGGCTTACTTTAACTCAATTACCGCTCTTTTCCTTCCGTGAATTTCTTTTTTTCAAGAATAACACCAACTTGCCGGTAATTCCGCTTGAGGACATTTTACTGAAACATAAGAAGATTTACCAGGACCTCTATTCTTTTGAACCGCAATTCCGGAATTATTCTGGAATTGGGGCGCTGCCCGCTTGCCTGGACTCTCCCCTGCCCTCCATTATAACATCGACTGTTGACAAGGTCATACAGAAAGATATGTTGACCGTCGGAAAGTTATCAATGGAAGATATCCATTCCATCAAAACTGTATTGTTGTTCGTTGCCAGGGCAGGGATTGAAGGATGCGGTTATTCATCCATTTCCCGGAACACGGGGATCACCAAATACAAGGTGCAGCAATACATTGAGATGATGGAGCAGGCATCACTCCTGAAGATAGTATTGCCTTACGGGGCCAATGTCACACCAGAACCAAAGATCATGCTGGTGCCTGCCTTACGGATGAACCTTGCTCAGGGAGTCGATGATGACAGGTTGACCGGCGCTATGCGTGAAGAATTCTTTATTCATCACATTCTTGGAGCTGGATTAACGGTAAATTATCTCAAGAGCATGCGAGGCCAAAAGCTGCCTGATTACATGCTCTTCTTCAAAGACCAGAAACTGATCATAGAAATCGGCGGGGCTGGCAAAGGAGCATCACAATTCAAAGGAATTGAAGGAAAAGAAAAACTGATCCTGACTCAACCCGGTTCACCCAATGGAATTCCACTGATCCTTTTCGGATTTCTCTGGTAATAAGAGCTTAGAGTGCAGTGCGTAGAGCTTGGAACTATGGAACCTTGGCACCTGGAACAATTGAACAATTGAACCATCGAGCCATAGAACCAGGGGAGCAACCGTCCTTCCCTCCTGCCCATTTCATATATCGGTAAAATAAACAACTATACAATTGCAAATCGTGACAGGGCGTAGCGCCCTGTCAACACGTACCGTGCGAAAAAATTTCATTTTTTCGCACGTTTCTCTGTTGATTTATAGTATTTTAAATTAAAATACATTCGAATACTGATTGGCTCCATATATACGTCACCTTTCTTTTTAGAAAAATATGCAATTGCATACTCAGAAAAGAAGGTTATCAACAGCTTGTCATCAACTTTGAACCGGGTTCAGTTGACTCGACTATTGATAACCTTGCCTTACGAGTCAATAACAGCATGGAGAAGTGGAGGCAAAGAGTCTTGGAAGTATAGGGCAAAGAGCGTAGTGCGTAGGTCCTGGAACTCTGGAACCTTGGAACCCTGGAACAATTGAACAGTTGAACAATGGAGCCAGGGGATCAAACGCAGGGGAGCGATGGTTGCCTCCCCTATTTCATATATCGGTAATTTCTTACATTGGCAATTGCAAAATCTCGATAGGGCGGAGCGCTGGCCAGACACTTACAAAGCGAAAAATCTTCGTTTTTTCGCTTTGTAGGATCGTGATTGATAGGTCTGTGACTTGAAAAACACACTAAACAGGGCAATTATGTACCGGAAAACTTCTTTCTCTTTGATTACCAGCGGCATAAAGAAAGAAGCAAAGAGAAACCGTGAGAGGAAACTTTCATCGGACGATGAAAGGCAATTACGGCAAGAGTTGCCAACAACCTGTCACAATGAGATCCGGGATCTCTTGGCTCGGCTTATTGATAACCCGTTTTGTATTCGTGATCCTAAGATAGGGTGAAGCGTTATCAACAGCTTGTCATCAACTTTGAACCGGGTTCAGTTGACTCGACTATTGATAACCTTGGCTTACGAGTCAATAATAGCATGGAGGCGTGGAGGCATGGAAGCATGGGGGGCGTTGAGCCTGAAACATTGGAACCCTGGAACCTTGGAACAATTGAACAGTCGAACAATTGAGCCAGAGGATCGAACGCAGGGGAGTGATGGCCAGCCTCCCCCATTTCATATATCGGTCATTTTGACCACTGGCAATTGCCAAAACCCGACAGGGCGGAGCGCCGGCCAGAGACATACGAGCAAAAAAAACATTGTTTTTTTTGCTCGTATGTCCGTGTTTTATAGGTCGTTGACCTTTTTTCGAATAAAAACAAGGCGGAAATGCCCTGAAAAACTTCTTTCTCTATGATTATCAACGGCATAGATAAAGAAGCAAAGAGAAACCGTATAAAATGGCAATTTTGCATCAGCAGAATGGCAATTCAGGCAATGGTTGCCAACAATCTGTCACCACGAGAACAAGGTTCATTTGGTAAGACTTTTTGATAACTTCTGTTATTTCTATATGGCAAATAACTTGCAGCCTGAATTAATTCGAATTGAGCATTTCTATAAGAATTTGAAATTCTTTATTTTTGTTCTAATACAAGCTTCCAACCTTTGACAATCATTAAAAGTAGCTATTATGATTAATTTTGGAATAAAGAAAGATAGTACCCATGATTTACTGAGACAAGACGTTAAATCTGTTATTAACTATGAGGATGATAAAAAAGTAGCTCAAAGTTTCTATGATGAAATAGGTAATAGGATTTTGAAATATTATTTTAATGAAGACGATTCTATCAGGCTAAAGCAGGAAACAACTTTTCAAGGCGGTCTTAAAACTGGATATATAAACTATGACAAATATGACAATAGAACTAGTTTTGGCCAATATATTTATGACCATTCGAGCAAGACTTTTTCAAAATATCATAATAATGAATTAGAAGAAGAATACCACTACGATCATTTAGGTCGAATAATAGAAGTATTTTATCCTAATACTGGAGCAAAAGAATTCTACGAATACGATTCCAGCAATTTAGCAATTAGCCAACTCAGCATTCCAGGTAAAATTTCTTTATTTGGCTCATCCAATGCTAGGCCAAATAAAAAATTAACCATATTCGAAAATGATCAATTTGGAAACATTGTTCGGATGAAAGTATTGGATGCAGAATCTAAACAAATATTGTTTATTCAAAATAATAAAATAAACTTACAGGGAGATGAAATTGAAAGTATTGGTTTAAATGGTGATGGTTCAGTTTATTCTAAAATTTATTATGATTATAAATATGATGAAAAAAATAACTGGATACTGAAAAGAACTTATGACAAAAATGGAAATGTTGTAAATGAAGAAAAAAGACAGATTTTATACTATACAGAGAATGATTTTAATATTAACAAATCGGACATAATCTCTTATCAAGCACCCCTAGAGTTACCTTTTAAAATAGATGATATTCGATTTTTATCAGATGACCACATTCGTTATCAAAACGGTCAAATAGCAGTAACGTCATCTTCTGACAATCAAGGTCATAACAAAGGAGCTAATAGAGGCATTCAAATCGAGCCAAATATAAGCGGTGGAGAAGGGTACACGATAACAATTTTTAATATAGACGGTAACCATCCTCTTTGGGGTAACAATGTTCAAATGGCACCTAAGCAAATGAAGCTCGTATCGGTAGACAATCATAAAATTGTTTTGCATGGTTACGGTCAAGACGCAATGGGTGGCTCATTTTCGGATTATGGATTAACAATTTTTCATAATGGTAATGAACCGACAAAACTCAAACTTCATATATACGACAGAAAGGTAGAAATTGAATATTTCAAGAGTAGTAAAGAAGTTAAAAAAGAACCTGAAATTGTTAAACTTGCAATGCAAGCGGCAGCTATAGATAAAAATGAGAATCCATATGGTTCAAGAAGTTTTTTAGTTCAAATTTACAGATCAGTGAAATCAGACCCCAAACAATTAAATGATATATCTGACTATGAGAGTTTAGGAAGGGCTTTTTTATCAATGCTTGACCAAAACTTATCGTATGACATTGATGCTTTGCAAATGATGGTCAGCGTTGGTTATTTGTGTATTTCAAAAGCAATAGAAAAAGACAACCAAAATATCCTTTTGTATGGAGACCGATTGATTTTGTTACGAGTGGGGCACGAACCATTTAAATACACTGTTATGACGGCCCTTAATCTTAATGCTGGTGGTATTTTGTCTTATCATTTGGGTAATTCTGATTTAAAAGCACGTGATGCTATTTATAAAATGGAAATAGCGGATATTGAATTAAATCCGGTACTATACCAACAATTTGACCTTTTCAGAGAGAGACGAAATGAATTTGACCAAAAGATAGCACGAGAGTTTTTTAAGCCAGAAATGACAAAAGAAAATGTTATTAAAACCGGAATTGAAATCCATAAGAAATTATTAGAATATCTTGAAAATAGAGTTTTAAATGAAGGCGATGTTGATTTTTAATGATGAACAAAAAGTACAAGAGATAGGTTTTGAAATAAGCGAAAATAGAAATTTTATGAAAATGCTTGCACCGGCACCGAAACTCATATTCTGCCTTCTTTCCCTATTCCCTCTTCCTTGCAGAACGACTTTGATTTGGATGAAAACATTTTGGCCTGGATGGTAAGGGACTCTTTTCCCTGTTCCCTGGTGATCCCTTCTTCCTCATATACGATCTGACCGGCCTTTGATGGTACTGACCGCAGCTTAAGATCCAATGAAAGCGACCTGACCTTTTTCCTTTTTGGCTTCCTGGTCATCGGTTTATAGCATTTCACCTCTGGCTTCGGCTCTTTCTCCTGCTCCGGAGGTTTCCGGGTTTTCTAACTCATTCGTTCACTTCGTATTTTCCGGCTTTCCCTACTGGTGGTTAATTGCATACCAGGCTCTTATCCTGTCATGAATATTATGCACAAAGGTATTTTCGTTCGATTTCCCCTTGCAAGGTCAGGCTATGTTCGTTCACTTTTGCAGACAAAAGAGACATGAAACCTTGCCGGGTCATCTCACTACCTTTTTATTCGCGCATAATTCATTAACAGGCGAGCCAGATGCCAACACAAGACCCCGGGGCAGGGGCAGACAAGATGGAAAATACAAACAAAATGACCGAACGGAGAGAAAACTTAAAGAAGACCTCCAACACTGTGAAAGAACTTATGGAAGCCGGTAAAATCAAAGCTACAAACTTGAACGATGCCCTTCTTGAATCCTATAACGGAAGAAAAAAGAACCAGGTGTGGCTTACCCTGGAACTTTGGCAATCTGCTGGGTACTCAGTACGCAAAGGCGAATCTGCTCAGATGATATGGGGAAAGAAACAGGAATCCACGAATAAGGAAACAGGCGAGACCTATTCCTACTTCCAGATCTTGTTTGTTTTCAATAACACCCAGGTCGAAAGAACAGTTCGCAACTTCAAGGAGAAAGAGATCGAGACCGATCAGAACGGAAAAATTATCCCTGAAGACCTTGGCGAAGACTTGCCTTTCTAAAGTGGTCAATCCTCAAGTTAGAACCGGCTGAGCAGTCAGCCGGTTTTTATTTAATCAATTCCCCATTACTTAATGGATCAGTATCCTTTTTACTTTGCTCCTGCAAGTCTGGTGTAAAAAATCAGTAAAAGCCTCAGGAGGTGCTGTGCCAAAATCGACCAGATACGATTCACTCCCGTCGGGTTCCTGATATGGTCCATCCAAACGATGGATTACTTTTAAAAATGGATCCGGCTTTGATTTCCTGAAAAACCACTGATAAAACCACATGTCCATTATACCTTTTATTGCTTCAGCATTGGGATAAAATATAATGTTACAGTAGAACCAGGGAAATGGATGGATTTCAAGTTCCATTTGATTTATTTGTCCTTGAAACGGTTCGAAAGAAGGAATATCCTCTTCGATAAATTCATCTTCCTCACACGCATGAACCGGCCAGCACATAAAGGTTTTTGCAAGTTTATTATTCCGAAATATTACCAGGTCATGCCGGTACATTTTATATGCCTGGTCAGGCTTACCATATTTAATATCTTTTGATCCTATCCATTGTTGACCAACTGCAAGATTATAGTCGGTTTCTAACCTCCATTGCCATTGGCCGGATTTAGTTCCTTGCCTCAAGTGGTTGATCAGTTTTTCTTGATTAATGTATTCTTCAGAAAAGCGCTGAAGATAATGATCCCGGACTTTCTTTGCGATGGTTTGAAGAGTATTCATTTTATAATCATATCGATTGTATGCCAATGTGATTGCAGTAAGGATCGTAAACCTGCAGGATACGTCCTGTCCGGGCAAGGAAACCATTATTGGTGATCCCGGTGATGACATAATCACCTGGTAGAACGATGTTACCTAACTGACGCTGATTTTCATCGACTGTAACAATCATATTTCCGTACCTCAACACGATATAATTGTTGGCATATCCAAGATATTCTGCTCCGCTGATCGGCAATGTACCAGTCCTGTTGCCATTTTCATCAAGCACGACCAGGACTGAGTCATATTGAATCACAGATCTGATCATAATTCTGAATGATTTTAAACATAAAATGCTTAATCATATGGGTTAAAAGTTGATCATGATTTTTGACAAATCTAAAACATGAATGTGCGGATAATCCGCGGAAAATCCCGAGCAATGGCGGATCGTCCAATTAATTAAACTTAAGACCAGTAAAGGGAATCTCGGTCTTATTCTTTGCCTTTACCCATTCTCCTATTCGGTTGATAAATCCTTTTTTATCCCCTAATCTTGCTGCACAAAGGCCGTTTTCTCCAAATCTCCATAATTGATCAAATAGTGGCTTTATCTTCCATTCACCTGTCAATACTTCAACAAAACCCCATTTGTCATTAAGCTTCGCCTGGACCCACTTGCCTTGATAATCCTGTATTTCATCCAAGGTTGGTTTTACGAGCCAATGACCATCGAGAGCTATTATTCCCCATTTGCCGTTTTTAGCCCGAACGGACCTTTTGTCAAAATCCTTGAGTTCATAAAATACCGGCTGAAGTATCCATTGTGCCTGTAAATTCAATACTCCCCAGTTATTCTCAATTTTTGTCAGGAAAAAATATCCTCTATCAACCTGGTTCAGTTGATCATATATCGGTTCAATTACCCAATTTCCTCTGCGGTTTATGGAGCCCCATTTGTCATTCAACCTGGCCACAAAATGGTCTCTGCTGTCGAGCCTTGGCAATACTTCATCAAACATTGGAGGGATAATCCATTTTCCCTTTCTGGTTATAAATCCTGTTTTGCCATTTATAGTCGCTTTGCAATAATCTTTATAGTCAAACCAGGGGCCAAGATTATCAAATTCCGGTTCAATAATCCACTTTCCCGAAGTATTTAACATCCCATATTTGCCTTTGTAACATGCAAGGCCATAACCCCTGCTGTCAAATCGTCTTAAATCGGTATACCTGGCCTCGATCAGCCATTCCCCGGTTTCCGCACTCAAATAGCCCCAGTTCCCATGCACCTTGACTTTAGCCCAATCCCACTCGTCAATTTTTTCAATCTCATCAAGAAATGGTTTTACTATCCAGGCACCTTGCCGAGTAATAATTCCCCATTTCTTATTTAGCATGGCTTGGGCATAATCCTGATCCCCAAACTCGAATAAGTGCTCATAGATCGGCGGTATTATCCATTCTCCCTGGCGGTTGATGTAACCAAATTTGCAATCTTCTTCTTTCTGTTCATCTGTAACTGCCCTTGCAAATCCTTTCGAATCAAATTCAGTTACATGGCCAAACCTGGCAGGGATTAACCATTCTCCTTTCAGGCCGACGAAACCATAAAGTCCCTTGTATTTTACCCGGCAATAATCTTTCGAATCAAAGTAATCACTTAAATCCTCCCTGAAGATAGATTCAAATAAAGGCTTGAGCACCCATTCTCCCTGCCGGTTAATGATGCCATATTTGCCTCTGGACTTAACCATGGTATATCCCATCCTATCGAAATACCCGTAATCAGGAAGTTCTGAAACCAGGCAGCTTACACTGTCAAATACTGGCATGATTACCCATTCCCCTTGCCTGTTGATGAATCCCCACTTATTATTTAGCTTTGCCTTGCAATACCCTTCATCATCGAAATCATCTTTCTCTTCAAGAAAATCATCGGAGACTTCATCGCAGACCGGATCCATAATCCATTTGCCTTTACGGCTGATAATTCCCCATTTGCCGTTTACGGATGCGAAAGCCTGACCGTTTTTGAATTCTTTTAGTCCTTCAATGATAGGCTCCAGTTTCCATTTTCCTTTCCGGTCAATAAATCCCCATTTGCCATTAATTTTTGCCGGGGTTATCCCATGTTTAAAAATGCCTACGTTTTCAAATGATGGATCAATCAGCCATTTCTCTTCACGGTCTATGAATCCGAACTTATCATCTGACCTGGCTGCGCAATATCCCTGATTGTCAAACTTTGGATCTAAGTATTCAAAGACTGGTCGAATCACCCACTCGCCATTTTTATTTTTAAAACCAACTCTTTTAACGTGGCCAATTATTGCTTCTGTTCTGACTAATTTTTGGATACTCATATCTTTAGCATTAGGTCTTTCAGTTATATTAATCTAACGAATAAACAACGATTTTACCCATATTAACTTAATTAAATGATATGAGTAAAAATCCATTCCAGATCTCCATCCGCTGGAAAATTGTTTCTTGAGGTCTTTCCCCAAATACTTATAAATGTAACATTAGGAATATCTTTAAATTCAAACTTGTAATAGCCAGCCTTCCCTGATGTCAAATTTCTGCTATAGGGGGTGTTGACCAAGCCAGATGGAATATAATTAAGACCTGATTCAGATGACAATCTAATTCCTTTTGAATCAAAAGCTTTCAATAAATATCGAGTAGTGGATCCACTAATCCTTAATAGAACCTTATTTCGCAACTTATCATTACCAATGTTTATTGATTGATTGGCAGCAAATAGTATACAGTTTTCGTAAATTACTAGTAAATTCCTGTTTATATAATTTTTTATGTCAGATGTGTTGGTTGTATGCCATGGAATTAATTCAACACTTAAAAAATTACACAATGCATTATTACCTCCTAAAGCAATGCCAATTCTCTCTAAAGTATCAAATACTTTCTTTGATCTTTTATTTCTATGCCAATCATTCGTCTTAGGTAAATGAGACGTTAATCCAGTTGCTTCGTTATTTACAAAGTCCTGATAATTGAGCCCCAGCATTGTGCCCATCGGCGATAATTGACCTGGGCCACCTGCTCCTGGATTATAGTTGATTACAACAGAGTTTAAAAGATGACGTCCGTCATTTCCCCACCATGGCTCTGGTAAATACTTTAACGAATAATCACCTGGTATGTCACTATTCATTAAAGGCTGCAAATTGGGATTTTCCCATCCGCAAAAAGGATGAAAAGGGGCAGCAGGAGCCGGACTGATAAGTGCTGCGGCTGGCAGAGATTGCCATTTCTTAACGAAATCATTCCAATAAATGTAACTCATTGTGATAGTTTTTAAGATTAGAATTAATTAATGTCTCATTTTTCAGGCCACCATAATGGCTTTATATTACCTAATATTTAAAAGTTCAGTAAATTCATCAATAACTGTCATTTCTTTTATCTCTTCCGGTTTTAAATAAACCATCCGAGTTCCAATGTGATCCCGATTGTTTATCCATTCGTTCAGATCTTCCACAACCTTAAACCAGATTAAATCGAATACACCAGACACTGTTGAACTTCCGGAATAAAGGCCCGTCATTATCTCACCATTTGCGAGCAAGATTCTATAAGGGTACCACCTTCCATATCTGTCAGTTTTTACTTCCAGGTCCTTAATAGTTTTAATGTGTGTCATTCTCCTGGTTTATTTTTTTTCTTAATTTCTCAATAATATAATCAGCATAGACACCCATTGCCAATCCTTCATTAAGGTCATGGTCTTGCACGGAATAGGCAAGGATGCCCGATTTGACCTGGCATGCAAGCTCAAGGAGATCATTCCTGGCCGGGATCTCAGGAAGATTTTTTATGTAATTGAAGCTATCGGTTATATCAATGCCTTTAAGATGCACCGGCATTTCGCCTAAATATTGGTCTTTTTCCTCTTCTGTCATCATAGACACCCAAATCTCGCAGAAGAGGATGTAATGATCCCTCATTCTTCCATATACTTCTTCCGGCGATGGTTTCATTATCCTGATAAGCCTTTCTGGAGGAATACCCATTTTTTTAATGATATATGCTAACTTAAACCTGACCCAATTCTAACAGAACTGTAAATTTATGTATTTTCCATAACAGGAAAAAATTCAAACAGCAGTCAGTGCCTTACTGGAATTTACGCCACGGAAGCGGCGTAAATTCTGAGTCTTTTAAATCCTGAAGTTTTTAATCGATCAACCATCCAGTCAAAGTGAGTTGTCATACTTCCGTCATGCATCTTTTCAAGGCTGTTCCTGAACTGGTTTCTTAAATCGTTCTGTCTTGTAAAAGTCTTTAATAACTTTAAGGTTTGATCCTTTTCACCGAATATGGCGACCATGCCCTTCTCTTTTGGAATAGATGACACGATTTCATTAAAATGGATCTTGGTTTTAATGGGACTGTAAATGATTGAATAATGTTTTTCAGGTTTGAGGGCAGGGGTGACTTTTTCGGTTTTTAGGGTAAAAATAATGTAATTGCTTTCCTTTAATGTAGTCATAAGGATTTTGTTTAGTGAATACTAATTGAATACTCAAATAAAAAAGGAAAACAAAAATAGGTTAAGAATATGCGGAGAATCCGCAATAAAATTCAAAATGCTGCCAGGCTAATGTTGCCATATCTTCTGGACTCCGCTCACATCAGTATGGACCATCCTGGATGCAAGGAAACCTGAGTTAAGATAAGTTCCGGTTCCTCCAGTCAATCCTGGATTTTCCTTCTCGGCTTCGAAGATGATACTGAGCATCAGGTCAATGTCTTTTTCATCCCAGCGGCCATCCTTGTTAAGGTCCATCACCCAGAAATCCACGGCCATTCCTTTTAAATGAAAACTCTGATCTACTGCATTAGGAAGGATACTGTTGTACCATTTGTGTCTTTTTTCAGATATGACGATATATCCCCCACTAATACCCTTCTCTTTAAGTTTAGCAGCGACCAATCCTTTTTTCTTCCCTAGTGGTTCACTGCCAGGCAAATGAGTGAAATAAAGCATAAAGGTCAATAATAGTAAAATAACAGACAGAATGATCAGCACTTTAATTTTCATGCTTTTGAATCATTGATCTCTGCCATATATTTCAACAATGCGCATTTTTCATACTCCTCTTTAATGAGGAAATGGTCAATCATCATCGGGATGATTTCACGGTTTTCTGCCATGATAGAAGGGGTAAAAAGCGTTTCCCTGAACTCTCCGGTCATGGCCTGATAGAGCTTGTCCATAAAGGCAGCCAGATCCTCCTTCTGACGAAGGCTGAGCAGTTCAAGCAGAATGCTGTGTGGAAAATGCTGGCCTGGATTCATGCGCTGATTGTATTGTTTGTTTATTCAGCAAATAAGCGTGCGAAGTAATTATTAAAAGAATCAAGGGTCACATTATTAATGTCTGTTTCCTTTCTAAGTTTTTGCATTGCTTTAAAAAATCCTTTCCAGCTGAAATCCCTATTTTTAAGGATGTCAATATGCAAATAATAGCATGGGGCCTGATTCTTCAGCATAAAATGGAATACTGCAAGGTAATCTGAACGCTTTTCAATTTCGTCTAAGTTGATAATGGCATAATACGTTATCAATTGAGCCAATGGTTCATGAATGCCTTTTGTCCCGTAGTCATAAAAGTAATTTTCGGAATTCCATCTGTTTCCTTCTTCATCAGGCATCCAATGGGTGATCCAGTGCCCGAGTTCATGCCAGGTAACAATTTCCCGGATTGCATTGATACAATACTGCCTGGCCAAACCAGATCTCTTTCCGAATTTTTCATAATACATTAATCCAAATTCTTTAATGCAATTCTCAAAAAGCGTTATCCTGCCTTCATTAAATGGATCAACGCATCTGTATTCTCCCAGCAGGTCAAAAATATTTTCAGGGAGATAATCTGATTCTTTCGGGCATTGAAATGTGCATGGATCCTCGGAAAAATTGATTTCTGGCGCGGACCTGTATATTTCTTGTAGAAGACCGATATCCGTCAATTCTTTTACAGTATCTGCGTCAACATTTAATTCATCAAATATATACGGATTTCCCCATCCGTAATCCTGATGAATTTTCAAGAGTAAATAATCCTGCGGACTTGTCATAATTTCATTTTTTATTAATATTTATGTTATCTCAGAAATGATTGATTCTTAATACGGACCCTGCGTGACGAAAAATCTTTTAAAAGTCTATCCGTGAAATAGTAAAGCACCGAATTAATCAGGACATTATTCAGCGTAATCTGATACCAGCCGGGCTTGTTAGGGCTTTTCATAATCAATATGTTTGAAGCAGAATTCTCTCCCCCCTTTTTCATATGCAGCTTTTTTTCTGCTGAACTCTTCCATTGTTCAATGTCATCTCCAATGTCAAAATATATGCTGAACCTGAAATCATCCCGATGACCTGCCTCCCAGAGGTCTTCTTCAAGCCAGCGGGGAGTTACATCCTTAATATTGTCCCTTCCAAAAGAGCGGATAATCCTGACCAGCTCAGGCCCCATATAAACTTTGCCAAGCATTACTTTCATCCAATCACCTTCCATCGAATTTTCCTGATGACCCTTTACAATGGGAAGAATCCGGATGTAATCGATGTTATTGTAAACATCACCGTTCTTAACCCTGAAAGAAATATTCAGCGGCGAGCTATAGCGCGTGATTCCCGCACACCCATCCCAGAATTCTTCAGGACTGAACGGTTCGCGGACAAATTCCCGTTCATCTTCATAATGCTGCTTGTCAATAATGCGATTGACCGGGAGAGACCTGAAATCATTGTCCCCCGGGCATTTGCCAGTGACATACCATTGTCCCCTTGATTCTTTCAACACATAGGGCATAAAGTCCTCAACTGTGATTGTTTCAGGTTTTTTGCCCGAATAAAAATTTCCCAAGTAGGTGAGTTTTTTAATCACTTGCCGGTCATGGATGTCCCAGTAAAGTCCAGTGACACGCTCTGAAAAATCGGCATCCTTTCGAAACGGAGTTTCAAAGTCGACAATAGTAACAGATTCTTCCTTGTCATCGCTGATCTTGTAGGTAGCCCTGGAACGTTTATCCAGCATTTCCAGCAAGCCGGCGAAAGGCAGTTCTTTATATTTGGCAAAAGAACCTATCCAGGTCCGGATTTCAGCAATATTTTTCTCGGAAAATTCATAGTCTTCAAATACATTGGTCAGCGTATTTTCTTTCAGATGGTAAAACACTTTATTCCCGGTCTTTTCCAAAACGATGAACTTTTCCTTAACCAGTTCGTCAAGCCTGTCTCTCAGAATAGTGGGTACAATCTTATGATTAACCTTGTTAATAAACGGATTATCCTCTCCAGTAGAACCGCCTTTGGTTAAAATGTCAAGGTAGGGTTCTTCATTCATCATTTCAAGGATTTCCAGCCTTGTGAATTTTCTGAAAGGCCTGTCCATAAAAAGTTTTACCAGTGCATAGCGCTGGCGAGCCGTATTATCAAGAATAAAATCAAGGATGTTAAACATGCTTGCAGGATTAATTAGTAAGCAAAGATAATGCGTTTATATGCGGAATCTCCGCAGGCGTATGAATAACACGACTCAAGCCCTCAGCTAGTTATAAGTTACCTGTCAACATGCATTGAAATGGATGGTTATACCATTCCAATACCAGCAGTTCCAAATATTTTGCTTGCTATTGAAGTAGATAAATATGAATTCCAGATTTTTGCCCAATTCCATCTTCTCCATCTTCAGAAATTCTTTTTCAATTAAGTCGGTGTTATCAAACTTCTGACCTTCGTGAAATAAAATGGCAGCTCCTCGGAATATCATCCCTGGATTTCTATATGCAAATTCTATTATACGAGGTACTTGATTTAGTAAACTATTGATTTGTTTTTTTGAAAGGTTATTTGCATAATCAGCTTTGTATTCTACGAAGTACTGAGGTATAAGTTTGCCATAACAATCTTTTCTGTTCTCAACATCATATGTGAATGATTCTTGCTTTTTTTTGCAAACGACCAAGTCTATTTTTCCAAATTTCTCATCTTTTACAGACCATTCTGTTGAAACAAAATAATCTGAATTTTGAAGGTGTTTGCTAAGTATTGAATAATGTGTGGATTGAATATCACATTCGCTTATTGAATATTCCTGCCCAAACTGTACCAGTGATTCCTGAGCAAAGTGTACCAGTAATTCCTGGCGAAAGTGTACCACCGATTCCTGGGCAAAGTGTACCACTTTTAGGATAGAATCCGGGAATTTTATCACCGGGAAGCCGGAGGATGAACTGACATTCCGGCAGAAAGTGTACCACCCTTTCATGATGG
>Ga0209717_1000460_pt1 | contig 49926 bp, 52 predicted proteins | sample AD_UKC048_MetaG_FD_184418 | JGI IMG/M metagenome (GOLD analysis project Ga0209717, IMG submission 184418) | Active sludge microbial communities of municipal wastewater-treating anaerobic digesters from USA - AD_UKC048_MetaG (SPAdes) (version 2) | ecosystem: Engineered > Bioreactor > Anaerobic >...
GCATTTACTTTTCCGTAAGACAATCTCAGAGTAGAATTGGCATCTGGATATTGGATTGAATTTATTTTAGACTCCCTCAAACCTTCCACTAAATTGCGGTAAGCTTTCTCGAAATTGTTTTCCAATAGCTGCTGTTGCTCAGATTTAGCTCTTACTTTTGTAGCCAATTCATTGGACAACACATACAAAGGATCTGTATTAATGTTCTCTGGTTTTGGATCTTTCATAAATGCTAAAACACTTTCTTTAGTCGAAAAGATACTTTTGGAAACAGCATCATTAATCACAGCGGTAAAATCTCCGTTGTTATCATTTTTCAATTTAGATATCATTGGCGGAAGCCCATATTCCGAAGCTTTTGAAGTATACAAATTCAACTGAGCAATAAAAACATCTTTTTCTAAAGGAGCATAAAATTTTCCGTAAATAGTTTCAATTAAGCTATTCAATCTTGGAAGCATCTCTGCTCTTTTGGCTTCATTTTCTTTGAAATAAACGATAAGTGCATTCCCTAAATTCGATGGAGCAGCACCATAAGCAGCGGTTCTCATCAACTGTGAAAGGTAATTATCATGACGAGATTTCAAATTTGTATTGGCATAATAATCATTAATCACCGTGATCACATTGCCGTATTTGACTTTGTTCTCTGGTTTATTTGCCCAAGTATTGAATTTAGTTTCCTCATTGGTTTTTGTTTCAACCGTTCCTGATTTGTTCAAAGCATCGATCATTCCTTGGCGATTTTTCCAATAATTGGCTGTTGAGGCATATTTAGAAGCATATTGTAATTTGACGGTAGCGTCATTATCCATATACACTTTCATTCGGTCCATTCCCATTTTTGCTCCTTCAACCCAAGCAGGATAAGCATACTTGATGTTTTGCTCGATTCCATTGGCTGGCATCCAACGATTGGTTCTGCCTGGATAACCCAAAATCATGGCAAAATCATCCTCTTGAACTCCTTTCAGGCTTATTGGCAAATAATGTTTCGGTTTTAGAGGTACATTGTCTGTTGAATATTCGGCTGGATTTCCGTCTTTATCAGCATACACTCTAAACATCGAAAAATCGGCAGTGTGACGTGGCCATTCCCAATTGTCAGTGTCTTTACCAAATTTTCCAAGGCTTTCTGGCGGTGTTCCAACTAATCGAACGTCTTTGTAATCCTGGTAAACAAAATAATAATATTCATTTCCTTGAAAGAAAGGACGAACGGAAACAGTGTATTTTCCACCTTCACTATTCTCTTTTTCAATCAATGCTATCTCTTGTTGGATTGCTTTATTTCGGTCGGTTTCGGTCATTTTATCATTCACTTTTGATAAAATACGATTTGAAACGTCATCCATTCTCACGAAGAAACGAACGTATAACGACTTTGGTTTCATTTCGGCGCTTTTGTCTTTTGCCCAAAAACCGTCTTTCAAATAGTTTTGTTCAGCTGATGAAAGTTCTGCGATGGTACTATAACCGCAATGGTGATTGGTCAATACCAACCCTTCTTTCGAAACGATTTCGGCTGTACATCCGCCATTAAATTGCACAACGGCGTCTTTCAAGCTACTGTGGTTAATGCTATAAATTTCTTCGGAAGTCAATTGCAATCCCATTTTTTGCATATCACGGTGATTCAAACGTTCGATAAACATTAAAAACCACATTCCTTCATCGGCTTTAACAGAAATTGGCAATAGCAATATTCCAGCGATTAAGGCAAAAATAAATTTTTTCATTTTTAAAAATATAAAGGTTAATTGAATACTAGTCAAACGTATAAAAAAAGGTTATTTTTATACAAACGCAGATTATTCACTAAAAATAGCGACACAAAAGTAGTGTTATTTAAGGATTTGATAAAATATTCATAACATATATTCTCAAAAAATAAGTTAAAATTAATTTTTTGAGAATAAAAAAAGGTGCTCTATTGCTAGAACACCTTTGTACTATAAAGTATCATTTTTTACTCATTCAACATTTTCCACAATTTGTCTTTCAATTCTGACAAACCTTGTTGGGCAAGAGGATTCTTTGGTATATTTAATTATAAGTAAACATTGTTATTGAAGAAATTAATCCATTTCTTTTTTCAATTTTTTGGGTTGGGTAACCACTTTCATTATATACAAATTCATAGACAATAGTGCCGCCACTTTGAATCTCTTTTGTAATGTTGTTTTTGCTAAATCCTATTCCGTAAATTTTCATTACTGCATCACTTAAAATTAAAGAATATGGATTTTTATTGGTGTCATATTCATAAGAAGTAAAACCCGAAACGTATAAATTTTTAGAAATATTTCCTTGGGCATTATATTCGTAATCATTACTTCCGTCAAAATTCCCATTGCTATACTGTTTTTCATTTATCATTTGATTAATCGAATTATAAATGTAGTTATGGGTAAAATCGATGTTACTTTCTTTAGATATACTACTTGTAATAAGTTCTCCTGTATAACTGAAAGTATTAGTTCCCGACAAAACGCCATTGTCATAATAAGTTAAACTCTGTAATTTATTATTTGCATAATTGAATTCGGCTTTTGTGGTATTTCCTGTGCTTTCGGTACCTTCGGTTCTTAATAAAACATCCCCAGAATATATGAAATTTTCAGTGTAAGTATATGAAGAATTCGTTTCAACAACTTTTGTCAATTTTAAACTTGGCGTTGGACTTGGTTCTGGATTTGAACCGCTTTCAGGCGAACACGAAATTAATAGAGTAAAAAGAAATAAGGGGATAATTTTTTTCATATGTTTTTGGATTTAGGGTTTTTATTATAATGGTTTTTAGTGAAGATTCTAATCAATATATTTTGTTACTATCCCCTTGAGATTATGGATAGGATAATTTCTGATAAGGTTATCTTCTTGAGGATTACATTTTGTCAAATCAAATTCAACTCTGTTTGGTTCGATATTGTCAATATGTTCTCCTGTTTTTTTAAAACATTCTACAATTTTTTCTTTTTCCACACCAATTACAAAGTCATAATTAGCACACTTTTTAAGATTTAGTTTCCAAGCTCTTTGAGTTGCTAGTTGAATATTTAACCCAGACTTTAAAGTTTTACCAATATTTACCGCAATTATTTTGATAAGATCATTGTAAAATTATTTTTTTAACATCTATTGTATGACCTTGAGCATCAATTATATTTACAAAATAGATTCCTCGTCCAGTCAGGGAACTTAAAGAAATATTAAATAGTTGACGGTTCATAGCGCTATGAAATACTTCTTGTCCAAGGGTATTTGTGATTTTTATTTGATAACCATAAATATTTGATGTGTTCCCGCAATCAATTGTAATATTATCATTGGCAGGGTTGGGATAAATTCTGAAATTGTTTAAAATTTTGGTCCCTTCTATTCCCAATAAACCAGAGCACAAACCTGAAACTTGGATAGGATTTAAAACAGCACCAGTTCCACCAGAAGAACTTCCAAAACCAGTTCCATAACCACAAGCCCAAACTACACCGTCATTATTCAGAAACAATGAATGTTGTATCCCCAAACCAATGGAATTAATACCCGTTAAAAAATTTACCTTAACGGGAATATTTCTATCTTTAATTGTGCCATCTCCTAATTCCCCATATTGATTCAAACCACAAGCCCATACGGTTCCATCATTTTTTAAAAACAAAGTATGATAAAGCCCTGCTTTTATGGAAGTTATGCCGTTAAGTGGACTTACTTGAACTGGAGTGCTGGCACCATTACCCCCCAAACCCAATGATGCGAAAGTACCACCACTTGCCCAAACTGTACCATCATTTTTTAAGAAAAAATAAGTAAGATTCCCTGCCGCTATACCAATTATACTAGAAAGAGAAATTACCTGCACTGGTACATTCGTAAAAGTATTTGCTACTCCATTCCAGGAACCACTACCACTAGCCCATACGCTACCATCACTTTTCAGATAGAGAGCACCCGCTGATCCTGCGGAAATAGCAATTACTCCTGTAAGGGAACTTATTTGGATTGGCACAAGATAATTGCTTGTCCCGTCTCCAAATCCGCCAGCCTTACTATTACCACAAGCCCATACAGTTCCATCATTTTTTAGAAATAAAGAATAATTATCAAAAGCAGAAACAGCTTTGATTCCTGTTAGTCCATTTACTTGTATGGGGATTGAACGTGTGATTGTTGTTCCGTCTCCTAATTTACCCGATTCATTTCGACCACAAGCCCATACTGTTCCATCATTTTTTAGAAAAAAAGAATAATCAAATCCTGCAGCAACGGCTGTAATACCGGAGAGTGAATTTACTAAAATAGGGGAAGAATTTGATGTTGTTCCAGTGCCCAATGCTGCTAATGCATAGCCAGCAGTCATTGAAGTTTTGTTATTGCACAAAAAAACAGAATGACTCTGCCCTCCTGCAATAGATTGAGCATTTAAGAAGTTAAATCCAAAAAGGATTATTGTCATTAAGAACAATTTTGCTTTCATATTTTTAGTTTTTTTTCCTATTCATCTGGCTTTTAGGTTGCGCCTCGTTTTTTTTAAATGGTTACTGAACTCCATTATAGATTTATTTTCTTGCTAAATTATTTCAAAAACTAAAATCCCTTAAAAGCAAATGAGTGCAAATAAGCTATCTTCGTGCTATTAGAAAAAATGTTATTATTTTCGGGCAACTATGGCAAGACTACTTCAACAACCAAAAGAGGAACATTTAGACTATTTGCGTAGTCTTATTGTAAACACCTTTTCTAGAAGTGTTTGCAATGTTTATGATTGTAAACTTTTGGAGGAAGCTATTTTTAAAGCTATCGCCCAAAGAGTATCGTTTGATACGTTACGCAGATTATTTAATATTCTAAAAAGTAATTCGTCACCATCTACTTTTACGCTTGATGTTTGTTCAAATTATGTGGGCTATAATGGTTGGGAAAGTTTGGTTCAAAGTCATTCTGAACAAAATATATTGCATCAAAAAGCACTCGTGTTTGATGTTATCGAGAATGATATTTCATTTGATGAATTGTCAAACCGCATCAATACTTTTTCAAAAACCAAAGAACTGTACGAAACATTCAACCAAATTATTTTGGCTAAATCACAAAATGAAGATGTTGTTTTCTTTGAAAGGATTTTTGAATTGCGAATTATCTTTGATTTTAATGAAACTTTCAAATACAATATTTATCATTCCACTCATTTACTAGCTTGTCTTTGTGTGAAAAAGGAATGGTTGAAAAAAATTGCAATCAATAATTATTTCAATTTGCCTTATGAAAACGATTATTTTGTAGAATGGCTTGTTGTTCCTGAAAATGACTATTATGCCGAACTTTTAGAAAATTATTATCAGTCTAAAAAGTCAGATAAACAAGTTGTGTTATTTTATAGCTTAATTAAATGTACACAATTTGCAGAAACCGAAAAGTGGGATTTGTTTTTAGCGCATTACAAAGTAATTGAAGACTTTGATGTGAAGAAAAATCCAATAATCAATATACTAAAAATGCGTTATTTGGGTGTGCAATTATATTGGAACAATCAGTTTAACGAAAGTCTTTTACAAAAAGATTTGATAGATAAAATTGTAAAGCATCATTATATAAATTCCAAAGATGCTGGCGATAGAGTGAGCAGTATTTTTATAATTTGCCAGTATTTATCTTACCTCAACTCCTACGAAACCATTGTTTCACTTTATGAACAAAATGCCAATCGTCATTCTAAAATTTTAGGATATTGGGCGGAGTTAAATTTTAATCAACTGAAAGTGTATTATGCTTTAGCACTATTAAAATTGGAGCAAAATAAAAAGGCAGACACAATTTTTAAGCAAATTGATGTCCATATATTTGATTTGAATTTCAAACAAAAAATAGTTCCCATTTATAAGGAAGTGGAGAAAATACTTTTAGAATTAAGTTAAAATAGCAGTAGAAAACTTCCAACGGAAGCAAAGCCAATCAACATCCAATCTTTTAGATTTAGTTTTTCTCGAAACATAAAAAGACCAATTGCCAAAACAAATATTTCAAAAATTAAACCGATAAGAATATTCAAACTTACTGGTAATTGCGTCAATGTAAAATTACTCAACAAACTTCCGCCTGCAACCATTAAACCCATTAGCAAACAGAGTAATAGACTTTTTTTGTCCATTTTCGTTGGGAAAAATCTTTTTTCTTTGAAAAACAATAACCCAATACAAGAAATTAAAACACAAGTTTCCAGAATAATACTGAAATTTAACACACCAAATTTCTTAATTGGAATAAGATAAAACACAAAGGAAATTCCCCAAAAAATACTGCACAATAAAACTAAAACAACTTCTTTGGATATTTTAAATTGTGCTAATTTCTCCTTTTGATGAAGAAATAATCCTGTAATAATTAGTGTTAAAGCTATATATTTTGAATTGCTTAACGCTTCATTGTAAACAATTAAGGAAGTCAGAAATGAAAAAGCAGATGAAATCACAACCAATGGAGTTACAAAACTATATCGTCCGCTTTGCATTGCATTTGTGTAAAAATAAAGTCCCCAAAAACTAAAAAGACAGATAGAAATACAAATTATCCAATCTTTAAAACCAACTGTATTTAAGACTATCTGACTAAAAGTATTGTTTCCAAACAGTTGAAATAGAGCAGAAATAGAAACAAGGAAAAATAGTGTTGCAATAACTCTGAAGTAAATGAAATGGTAATTCCTTCTTTCAGTAAATAATAATTTCTTCCAAATAATTCCAGACAACAAAAAGAATATTGATGAAACAAGTTTTAGAATTATGTATGTTTTGAAATCAAGCATATTAATTTGTCAAAATCTCATTTTAAAAACATACATAATTCTAAAATTTTAATCATTCAACATTTTCCACAATTTGTCTTTCAATTCTGACAAACCTTGTTGGGCAACAGAAGAAATAAACATATAAGGAATGTCTTTGAATTCTTTATCCAATTGAATTTTTAATTCCGCTTTGAGTTCATCGTCCAGCATATCGCATTTAGAGATGACCAACAAACGCTCTTTATCGAGCATTTCGGGATTGTATTTTGTCAATTCGTTGACCAAAATGTCGTATTCCTCTTTAATGTTTGGTGTATCAACCGGAACCAAAAACAGCAAGGTTGAGTTTCTTTCGATATGACGTAAGAAATAATGCCCTAGCCCTTTTCCTTCGGCTGCACCTTCGATGATTCCGGGAATATCGGCAATTACAAACGATTGGAAATCTCTGTATGCTACGATTCCCAGATTGGGTTTCAAAGTCGTAAACGGATAATCGGCAATTTTTGGTTTGGCTGAAGTCAACACTGAAAGTAAAGTCGATTTTCCAGCATTAGGAAAACCTACTAAACCTACATCAGCCAAAACTTTAAGTTCCAAAATAACGTCCATTTCTACACCGGGCAAACCTGGCTGGGCATACCTCGGAGTTTGGTTCGTTGAGCTTCTAAAGTGCCAGTTTCCTAGACCTCCTTTTCCACCTTGACAAAGAATTCTTTTTTCTCCCTCATCAGTAATTTCGAATAAAATTTCGCCCGTTTCTTTATCTTTTACCACAGTTCCTAATGGTACTTCGATGTATTTATCTTCCCCATCTGCCCCTGTACTACGGTCACCACTCCCATCTCCTCCATAACCAGCTTTGATATGACGTGCAAATTTCAGATGAAATAATGTCCAAAGTGCTTTGTTTCCAACCAAATAAACGTGTCCTCCACGACCACCATCACCACCATCTGGACCACCATATTGAATAAATTTTTCTCTATGTAAATGCGTAGATCCTTTTCCTCCTTTTCCGGAAGAAACAAATATTTTTACGTAATCTACAAAATTGCCTTCTGTCATTTTAATTTTAGATTTTAGATTTTAGATTTTAGATTTCAATGCACAAACTGCGACTGAAATCTGCAAACTGCCACCTGTTTTAAATTTTCAAGGCTTTCACCATCACTTTATCAATCTTCACGCCATCCATATCAATGACTTCCAACTCAAATTTTTGCCAAACTAATATTTCTCCTTCTTTTGGAATACGAGAAAGTTCCGTCATTATTAATCCACTAACCGTAGTTACTTCGTAATCATTTATTAATTCGTCTAACTCGAAATACGTCAAGAAATCGTGTAACGAATAATGTCCATCAACTAACCAAGTTCCGTCTTCACGCTCAATTAATTGAAAATCCTCTTTATTAAAATCAGATGCGTCACCAACCAAGGCTTCTAAAATATCATTTAAAGTAATAATACCCTGAAAAACTCCATACTCATCCGAAACCAAAGCGTAATGAATTCCTGAATCTTTAAACTGCTCCAAAGCTTTGTATGCAGTAGTTTGTTCCATCATAAAAGGCGCATCGGTCATAATTTCTGATAAATTGAAATTATCATTATCAAAGTTTGAAAAAATATTTTTCAAATTGACAATACCCAAAATATCATCGTGATTTTCTCCATAAACCGGATAAATACTGTGCAATTCTTTGAGCATAAAATCCTTTACCTGATTTTTATTGGAATGTAATGGCAACATCACCACCGATTTTCGATGCGTCATCAAAGAATTTATTTTTCTATCTCCAATATGAAAAACACGCTCCAAAATATCTTGTTCTATTTCCTGCACTTCGCCACCTTCAGTTCCTTCTTTGATGATAGCCTTAATTTCTTCTTCGGTTACTTTACCGTCGGCTGTTGGTTTAATCTGTAACACCTTCAATAAAAATTCTGTCGAATGTGTCAACAACCAAATAAATGGAGCTGTTATTATCGAAATTATTTTCATTGGAAAAGCCACAGCTTTAGCAATAGATTCGGGATGATTCAACCCTATTCTTTTAGGCAATAATTCTCCTAAAACTAAAGAAAAAAAAGTCAAAATCACTACCACTATTCCCACACCGATTGTGGTTGCAAATGGTTTTAAAATTTCGAAACCAGCCACAAATTGTTGAACGTCGTGCGTAATTTTATCGCCAGAATAAATACCAGTAAGGATTCCAATAAGTGTTATTCCTATTTGAACCGTCGATAAGAATTTATTGGGCGAATTGGCTAAATCTAGTGCGATTTGTGCATTTTTACTTCCTTTTTTAGCGGCTGTTTCCAAACGGTTTTTTCGTGCCGAAATCAATGCAATTTCAGACATTGAGAATACCCCGTTAAGAATAATTAAAAAAAGAATTATTAGAATTTCCATTTATTGTTTATTGCTTGTTGTTGATAGTCTGTTGTCGATTTGGAAACGACCCACTATGAACCATAAACTTTTATAAATTATCAATCACTTTGCTTAAACGCTCGGTAATTTCGGCAATTGAACCAATTCCATTTACTGGATAAAATTTATTTTGTTTTTTGTAATACTCTATCAAAGGAGCTGTTTTTTCGTTGTATTCTTGATAACGATGTCTGATTTTTTCTTCATCCTGATCGTCAGTCCTTCCACTAGTTTTTCCTCTTTCCAGTATGCGATTTATTAGGATTTCGTCATTTGCTTCGAGTGCTATTGTGGCCGCAATATTCCAATTTTTATTTTCTAAAAAATCATCTAATTCTACTGCCTGAGCCAAGGTTCTTGGAAAACCATCAAACAAAAATCCTGCTGAATTTAGATTTTTGTTTACAATATCTTCTAACATTTTGATGGTAACGGCATCAGGAACTAAATCTCCTTTATCCATATACTGTTTGGCCAATTGCCCTAATTCAGTGTTATTTTTGATGTTATATCTAAAAATATCTCCTGTTGAAAGGTGCATCAAATTATATTTTTGTTTTAAAAACTCTGCTTGTGTACCTTTTCCAGCACCTGGTTTCCCAAATAAAACTATGTTAATCATTGTATGTAATGTAAGTTGTGAGTTATAGAATTTAATTAATTGTCTTTCAATTGATAAACTTCAGGCAAATTTCTGCCTAAACCATCGTAGTCTAATCCGAATCCAACGATGAATTTATTAGGAATTCTGATTCCTACATAGTCTATTTTGATGTCGTTTACCAATGCTTCTGGTTTGAAAAAAAGCGTTGCAATCTTGAAGTGCTTCACATTTTGTTTCTTGAATAATTCTTTCAAGGCGACCAAAGTGTTTCCGGTATCCACAATATCTTCGATAACAATGACCGTTTTCCCTGTCAAATCTCTATCTAATCCTATCAATTGTTTCACTTCATTTGTTGAAGCCATTCCTTCATAAGAAGCCATTTTAATAAAACTTACTTCGCAAGGTGATTTATAATGTTTCATAAAATCAGAAACGACCATAAAAGCGCCATTCAAAACACCAATAAAAATAGGGGTTTCATCGGCAAAATCATCCTCAACCAGAGCAGCTATTTTAGCAATAGCAAAGTCTATTTCTTGAGCAGAAATAAACGGAACAAATTGTTTATCGTGTAATTGTATCACTTTTTCAGTTTTAAAATAATTTGCAAAGATAGGGATTTCGTAATTGACTATTGATAATTGATTTGTACTTTTAAATCAAAATTAAAGATGATACTCGCTGAATTCGAAAAAAAATTAGATTCTGTAACCGGATACAAGGCAAGCAGGCTTAAATATGCGAATGAATTGCTTGAAAATTCCGAACTTTTTCCTCAATTAGTTCCCCTTTGTTTTCTAACATCTAACAAAAATGCTGCAAAAGCCTGCTGGATTCTTGAACTAATATGTTATGAAAAAATAGAATGGCTTCAAGAATATTTAGATTTTTTCTGTTCAAATATCAAAAACACAACCGACAAAAGTGCGATTCGTGCCCTATCCAAAATTTGTCTATTGCTGACCACATCCCATTTCAAGAAAAAGGAAATTAAGCTTACCAAAAATCAATTGCAACAAATCACCGAAACATGTTTTGACTGGCTAATGACTGATACGAAAGTCGCTTCAAAATGTTATGCTATTCGTTCGTTATATCTGTTAGGAAATCATTTCGATTGGATTCATCCCGAATTGAAAGTTATTTTGGAGAAGGATTTTACCAGCCATTCTGCTGCCTACAAAGCCGTTGGCAGAGAAATTTTGAAGAAAATAAAATAGCATTTTCCTATTCAATCATTATAAAGTATCTTTGCTCTCAACAAACAACAACACAATGAACTATTTCTCTTCCAATTTTAAATTAGGAATTCTTGGTGGCGGACAACTCGGCAAAATGCTGTTATTTGACACCAGAAAATTCGATATTCAAACGTATGTTTTGGATCCAAGTGAGGATGCTCCTTGTAAAATTGCCTGTAATTATTTTTTTCAAGGTGATTTAATGGATTTTGAAACTGTTTATAATTTTGGAAAACAAGTTGATGTTTTGACTTTCGAAATCGAATTGGTTAACCTTGAAGCCTTGGAAAAATTGGAAAACGAAGGCAAAAAAGTATATCCTTCGCCAAAAACCTTAAAATTGATCCAAAACAAAGGGATCCAAAAAACATTTTATATCAACAACAATATTCCAACTGCTCCTTCGAAAACATTCAAGGATTTAAAAAAATTGGTAGTTGAAATTGTCGAGTCTAAATTGCAAATGCCTTTTGTATGGAAATGCACCGAATTCGGTTATGACGGAAATGGCGTAAAAATCATTAGATCTCTTGAAGATTTAGAAAATTTACCCAATGTAGAATGTATTGCCGAAGAAATGATCGAATTCAAAAACGAATTGGCTGTTATCGTTTGTCGCAATCCTTCGGGTGAAATCAAAACTTATCCTGTCGTGGAAATGGAATTCCATCCCGAAGCCAACCAAGTGGAATACGTAATTTGCCCCGCTAGAATTGACGATAAAGTAGCCGCAAAAGCCAGAGCAATAGCACTCGATGTTTCTGAAAAATTCAACCACGTGGGACTATTGGCAGTGGAAATGTTCCAAACTTTTGAAGATGAAATCTTGGTAAACGAAGTAGCTCCTCGTCCACACAATTCGGGTCATTACAGCATCGAAGCCAGTTATACTTCACAATTCGAAAACCATTTACGTGCCATTCTTGATTTACCACTAGGAAATACCGATAGTAAAGTAGCCGGAATTATGGTCAATCTTACTGGAGCAGAAGGTTTTTCGGGAGATGTGATTTATGAAAATATTGAAAAAATATTAGGTTGGGACGGAGTTACGCCACATATTTATGGAAAAAAACAAACGCGTCCTTTTAGAAAAATGGGACACGTTACGATAGTAAATGAAAACATTAATGAAGCACGAAAAATTGCGGAGGATGTTAAGAATACGATTAGAGTAATCAGTAAAAAATAATGAAACACCGATTTCACAGATTTACACAAATTGAATCTGTGGTAATTTGTGAAATCTGTGTTAAACAAATAAAACAAATGAGCAAAGTAGCCGTAATAATGGGAAGCATATCCGATATGCCCGTAATGCAAGAAGCCATCGACATCCTAAAAGGATTTGATATAGAAACGGAAGTCGATATTGTTTCAGCGCACAGGACTCCCGAAAAATTATTTGATTTCAGCAAAAACGCCCACACTCGCGGTATTTCGGTAATCATAGCCGGTGCTGGCGGTGCGGCACATTTGCCTGGAATGGTCGCTTCGATGTCGCCACTTCCCGTAATTGGCGTTCCTGTAAAATCAAGTAATTCTATCGATGGTTGGGATTCAGTTTTGTCGATTTTACAAATGCCAGGCGGAGTTCCTGTGGCAACTGTAGCCTTAAACGGAGCAAAAAATGCCGGAATATTGGCTGCTCAAATCATTGGAAGCTCTGATAAAAAGGTGTTGGACAAAATTATATCCTACAAAACAGGATTGAAAGAAGCCGTAATCATCGCTTCCGAAAGCCTAAAAAAATAAACAAATACGCTACAGATAGGTCGCCAACATCAACAATATTATTAAAAATAAAGTACGGACAGGTCGCGACCTGTCCCTACAGACAAATAAAATGAAAATACTCACCCAACATTTCGATACCAAATACAATACTGCACCATTTTCGCAGATAAAATTAGAAGATTACAAACCAGCTTTTATCGAAAACATCGCTACTGCAAAAGCCGAAATCGATGCGATCATCAACAACCCTGAGGCTCCAACTTTCGAAAATACCATCGAAGCTTTGGATTTTTCCGGAAATGCTTTAGATCGATTATCGTCTATTTTCTTCAATTTGAATTCAGCGGAAACCTGCGAAGAAATGCAAAAAATCGCCCAAGAAGTTTCCCCTTTATTAACCGAATTCAGCAATGATATTACGTTAAACGAAGATTTATTCAAAAGAATAAAAGCGGTTTACGAACAAAAAGACCGTTTAAATTTATCGCCAGAACAAGCCACATTATTAGACAAAAAATTCAAAAGTTTCTCTAGAAACGGAGCCTTACTTTCTGAAGATAAAAAATTGAAACTACGTGAAATTGACACCGAATTAGCCAAACTAAAACTGACTTACGGCGAAAATGTTTTGGCTGAAACCAATGCGTATCAATTGCACATCACCAACGAAAAAGACCTTAAAGGACTTCCAGAAGGAACTGTTGAGGCCGCACATTCATTGGCCAAATCGAAAGATTTAGAAGGCTGGATTTTCACTTTGGATTTTCCAAGTTACATTCCTTTTGTTACTTATGCCGACAATCGCGAATTGAGAAAGGAAATGGCTATTGCAGCCGGCAAAAAAGCATTTCAAAATAATGAATTCGACAATCAGGAAATCACTTTAAAGATTGCCAAATTACGTTTTGAAAGAGCGAATTTATTGGGTTATGCAACTCATTCTCACTTTGTTTTAGAAGAAAGAATGGCTCAAAATCCAGACAAAGTAAAATCTTTTTTGAATGATTTATTGGCCAAAGCCAAACCTGCAGCACAAAGAGAATTTGCCCAATTAACTGCTTTCGCCAAAGAACTGGACGGAATTGATCATTTAGAAAAATGGGACGGCGCTTATTATTCTGAAAAATTGAAGCAAAAATTATTCAATTTGGATGACGAAAAATTGAAGCCTTATTTTCAATTGGAAAATGTTCTGAATGGTGCTTTTACCATTGCTGGAAAATTATTCGGATTGACTTTTACCAAAATTTTCGACATCGACAAATACCACGAAGAAGTAACTACTTATGAAGTCAAAGATGAATTTGGTGAACTAGTAGCTATTTTCTATGCTGATTTCTTCCCAAGAAAAGGCAAACGAAATGGTGCTTGGATGACTTCTTTCAAATCACAATACATCAAAAAAGGCATTAACGAAAGACCGCATATTTCGAACGTTTGCAACTTTACCAAACCAACAGAAACGAAACCATCTTTGTTAACATTCAACGAAGTAACTACTTTATTCCACGAATTCGGTCACGGATTACACGGAATGTTAGCCAATACCACTTATCCAAGTTTGTCCGGAACATCCGTTTATTGGGATTTTGTAGAATTACCTAGTCAGGTAATGGAAAATTGGTGTTACGAGCCGGAAGCCTTGGCATTGTTCGCTAAACATTATGAAACAGGCGAAATCATTCCACAGGAATATGTAGAAAAAATCAAGGAAAGTGCCAGCTTTCAGGAAGGAATGGCCACTTTGCGCCAATTGAGTTTCGGATTATTGGATATGGCTTTCCACAGCAACAATCCAACTGAAATTAATGATATCAAAGCTTTTGAAAAAACAGCTTTTGAAGGCACCACTTTATATCCTGATGTAGCCGAAAATTGTATGTCGGTTTCGTTTTCTCACATTTTTGCTGGTGGCTATTCTTCCGGATATTATAGCTACAAATGGGCAGAAGTTCTCGATGCCGATGCCTTTGCGTATTTCCAAGAAAAGGGAATTTTCAATAAAGAAGTGGCAACAAAATTCAAAGACAATGTGCTTTCTAAAGGCGGAACTGAATTGCCTATGGAATTGTACAAACGCTTTAGAGGTCAGGAACCGAAGCCGGATGCTTTGTTAAAGAGAGCGGGATTGATTTAAATTCTTTAGAATTTATTAGAAAACTAAAGCCTCGATTTTTTTATTGGAATAAAACCAGTAGCAACCACCATAAAATCGGAACACTTTCGACCCAAAAAGAAGTGTAATATTTGTTTCTATCCGTTTCCGTGAAATTTATTAATGTAACTGTAATAATTCCTATTGGAAGAACTAGATAACTGTGACATAATTTTAGAAATTCTAAAATTATAAATGGAACTACTAATAAAATTCCAAACAGTTTAGTGCTATTGATACCAAATAGTTGTGGCAAAGTATTCAAGGATTTGTCGTCGGTTTTACTGTCCATTATTTCAAATGGAACAAGCAAACTAATTAGTATAAAAAAACGTTGAAAAACACTTGTATAAAATTCTAATGGCAACCATTTTGTATCTTGAAACGGGATATAAACCGTGATAAAAGTGACCACAAAACTCACCAAGAAAAGTTTCATCCAACCAAAATTTCTCAAAAAAGGGTAAATCAAAACAAATAATCCTGAAATCAAAATTAGTTTTTGAACAGAATGATTTAGAAAATAAAAAGAGAATAAAAATCCAATTCCAGCCAAAAAAGTCACTGCAAGAATTGAATAATATTTGTTAGAACGAAAATTTTTTCTTCTAAAAAATTCAAAATATTTAAGAAAATTATACCCTAAAACAGTTCCAAAAAATACACAAATCGAATAGTGATTATTTAACTGCTGTTGACTGGAAACAACTGTAATCTGAAGAAGGCAAAACACTGCAAAAGCAACGTGAATGCTACTTTGTATATAAAAATCGAATAGTTTTCTCAGAATCCTCATTCAACAAAAATAACAAAACTGTTAATAACACAGCCTTTTAGTTGAAAAATTGACAAAAATCGATGGCTTGATGAACTCTTTTTTTGATAATAATCCATAAATTTGCGGCTCAAAAAAACAACACTATTATCACTACATGAAAACAGATGCTTTTGCTTTAAGACATATTGGGCCAAGAGAAAGTGAAATTCAACACATGTTGAAAACTATTGGAGCCGAAACGATAGACCAACTAATTTACGAAACACTCCCTGATAATATTCGCCTAAAACAACCCTTAGAATTAGACCCGGCAATGACTGAATATGAATATTCCAATCATATTTCACAATTGGGCAATAAAAATAAAATGTTCCAGTCTTACATCGGTTTGGGGTATAACCAAGCGATTGTTCCTGCAGTAATTCAAAGAAATATTTTCGAAAATCCGGGTTGGTACACTGCATATACTCCTTACCAAGCCGAAATAGCACAAGGTCGTCTCGAAGCCATTCTGAATTTCCAAACTATGGTTATCGAATTGACTGGAATGGAAATTGCCAATGCTTCTTTATTAGACGAAGGAACTGCCGCTGCCGAAGCGATGGCGCTATTATTTGACGTTCGTTCTCGTGATCAAAAGAAAAACAACGTAAATAAATTCTTTGTTTCGGAAGAAATATTGCCACAAACTTTATCTGTTTTAGAAACCCGTTCTGCTCCAATTGGAGTTGAATTAGTCATTGGAAACCACGAAAATTTTGATTTCTCAACCGATTTTTTTGGAGCAATCCTTCAATATCCGGGAAAGTTTGGACAAGTTAATGATTATACCGATTTTATTGCCAAAGCAAAAGAAAATGAAATAAAAGTAGCCGTTGCTGCTGATATTTTAAGTTTAGCTAAACTTACTCCTCCCGGAGAAATGGGCGCTGCAGTAGTTATTGGAACCACACAACGTTTCGGAATTCCGTTGGGTTATGGTGGACCTCACGCCGCTTATTTTGCCACAAAAGACGAATTCAAAAGAAGCATGCCCGGAAGAATCATTGGTGTGACCGTTGACACTGACGGAAATCGTGCCCTTCGAATGGCTTTGCAAACTCGCGAGCAACACATCAAACGCGATAAAGCAACTTCCAATATTTGTACGGCGCAAGTTTTACTATCGGTTATGGCTGGAATGTATGCGGTATATCATGGTCCAAAAGGGTTGCGCTATATTGCGAATAAACTTCATGCTTCAACTGCAACTTTATCAAACGAATTAGAAAAATTAGGATTTCAACAAACCAATTCTGCTTTTTTTGACACCATTGTTGTAAAAGCCAATGCCAAAAAAATAAAAGAAATTGCCGAGAAGAACGAAATCAATTTCTATTACATCGACGAAAATACAGTTTCTATTTCTTTGAATGAAACTACAAGTATTACTGATTTAAACAAAATAGTTAGTGTTTTCGCTTCCGCAAATAATACTCAACCAAGCATAATTGAAGTCTTAACAGAAACGAATCATTTTCCTTCTAATTTAAAAAGAACCTCAACGTTCTTGCAACATGAAGTTTTCAACAAATACCATTCAGAAACCGCTATGATGCGTTACATCAAAATGCTCGAGCGCAAAGATTTGTCATTGAATCACTCGATGATTTCGTTGGGTTCTTGCACAATGAAATTGAATGCTGCTTCGGAAATGTTGCCGCTAAGCAATGCCAATTGGAACAACATTCACCCGTTTGCGCCATTGGATCAAGCACAAGGTTATCAGGAAATGTTGTCTAAATTAGAACAACAATTAAATGTAATTACCGGATTTGCAGGAACCACTTTACAGCCCAATTCTGGTGCACAAGGTGAATATGCCGGCCTTATGGTGATTCGTGCTTATCACCAATCTCGTGGCGACCACCATAGAAATATCGCTTTAATTCCTTCATCGGCTCACGGAACAAATCCAGCTTCGGCGGCAATGGCTGGAATGAAAGTTATTGTTACCAAAACCTTAGAAAACGGAAATATCGACGTAGAAGATTTGCGTGAAAAAGCCATCGAGCACAAAGATGATTTGTCGTGTTTAATGATAACTTATCCTTCGACTCACGGAGTTTTTGAAAGTGCTATCTGTGAAATCACACAAATTATCCACGAAAACGGCGGACAAGTTTATATGGACGGTGCCAATATGAATGCGCAAGTAGGATTGACAAATCCAGCAACTATCGGCGCTGACGTTTGTCACTTGAATTTACATAAAACGTTTGCCATTCCTCACGGTGGTGGTGGACCTGGAGTTGGACCAATCTGTGTGGCTAAACATTTAGTTCCGTTTTTGCCAACAAACCCAGTAATTGCAACAGGCGGAGAGAATGCAATTTCAGCAATTTCAGCAGCGCCTTGGGGTTCTGCTTTGGTTTGCTTAATTTCTTATGGTTATATTTCGATGCTTGGCGCAGAAGGTTTAAAAAGCTCCACCGAACTCGCTATTTTGAATGCCAATTATATCAAAGAAAAATTAAACGGTCATTACGATACTTTATATTCTGGAGAAATGGGTCGTGCTGCTCACGAAATGATTTTGGAATGTCGCCCTTTCAAACAAAAAGGAATTGAAGTTACCGATATTGCCAAACGTTTGATGGATTATGGTTTCCACGCTCCTACTGTTTCATTTCCAGTGGCAGGAACTTTGATGATTGAACCAACCGAAAGCGAAAACTTAGAAGAATTAGACCGTTTTTGTGACGCAATGATTTCCATCAGAAAAGAAATTGAAGCTTCAACATTAGAAGATAAAAACAATGTTTTGAAAAATTCTCCACATACTTTAGGAATGCTTACCGCCGATGTTTGGAACTTTCCTTACAGTAGAGAACAAGCCGCTTTCCCATTGGAATATATTGCAGAAAATAAATTTTGGCCAACAGTTCGCAGAGCCGATGATGCTTATGGTGACCGAAACTTGGTTTGCAGTTGTGCACCGATAGAAGCTTATATGGAAAACTAATATTAAACACAAAATGTCTCGAGAAATCGGGACATTTTTATTAAGAATACTATGAGAGACATTCAAACCCGCGAAGATTTGCATTTATTAATGAGTGAATTTTATCTGAAATTACTCGCCGACAGCAAAATCAGTTATATTTTTATTAAAGTAGCAAAAATAGATTTGGGTCCACATTTATTAGATTTAGTTGATTTTTGGGAACAAATCCTTTTTGAAAGAGGAAGTTATCGAAAAAATGTACTCCAAATTCATACTGACTTAAACCAACAATCTAAACTTTCATCAGAACATTTTTCTATTTGGTTAAACTATTTCAATACAACTATAGACGAAAATTTTGCAGGACCAACAGCCGAAAATATGAAAACTAGAGCATTGTCAATTGCGACAGTTATGAAAATAAAAATGTAACTTATTCTTTATTTGTTGAATAATAATCAATTTTATATCAAAAAACACATTTTTATATAATTATATGCACGCATAGCAAATTTTATATAATTATATCATTTTTTATCTATAATTTAGCGTAGAATTTTTTACACATTTACAATGAAAATAAAAATAACCGGAATAGGAAGTTATATTCCAGAAATGAAAGTTGCCAATACTGATTTTAATAAACACGTTTTTTTGAATGAAGATGGCAGTCCATTTGGGTATCCCAATGAAGTTGTAATCCAAAAATTTAAAAGCATTACAGGAATTGACCAAAGACGATACGCAGCAAAGGATCAATGTGCTTCTGATTTAGCTTTTTTGGCTTCGATAAAAGCAATTGAAAATGCAAGAATAGACCCTGAAACTATTGATTATATCATTTTTGCACACAATTTTGGCGATGTAAAATACGGCTCTAAACAATCGGACATCATTCCTAGTTTGGCCACTCGCGTCAAACATAAATTGCAAATAAAAAACCCTAAGTGTGTCGCTTATGACATTCTTTTTGGTTGCCCAGGATGGATAGAAGGCGTGCTTCAAGCCAATGCTTTCATCAAATCGGGTATGGCAAAACGCTGTTTAGTGATTGGCGGGGAAACCCTTTCGAGAGTTGTAGATCCGCACGACAGGGATTCCATGATTTATTCTGATGGCTCGGGAGCAGCGATAATCGAAGCTTCGGATGACGAAACCGGAATGTTATCTTATGAAAGTGCGACTTATGCCTATGATGAAGCCGGTTATTTATTCTTTGGAAAATCATACAATCCTGATTTGGAAAAAGAAGACACCAAATACATCAAAATGTATGGTCGTAAAATTTATGAATTCGCATTAAGCAATGTTCCGGCTGCGATGAAAAATTGTTTAGATCAAAGTGGATTGGGTATTGACGACGTGAAAAAAATCCTGATTCACCAAGCCAACGAAAAAATGGACGAAGCCATCATTCATCGTTTTTACAAATTATACGGCAAATCAGTTCCAAAAGATATTATGCCGATGAGCATTCACGAATTGGGCAACAGCAGCGTAGCGACCGTTCCTACCCTTTTGGATTTGTTGATTCGAGGAAAAATAGAAAATCAAGAACTACACAAAGGAGACATTCTCATCTTTGCCTCCGTTGGAGCAGGAATGAACATCAATGCTTTTGTTTATAGATATTAAAAAAGTAAAAAAATCAGAGTTTAAGGTTTAAAGTTTTTTTTAGAACTTTAAACCTTAAACTTTGTAAATTTACAACCTAATTAAATTCAAGAACGAAAACTGCTTTGTTCCTCGCAACGATTATGTACGAAAAAACATTTCCCAATAAAAGATTCAAACACACTTTAGAATTTTTACAAAAACACATTTCAACATCTGAAACCATTTTCGATTTGGGCGTTCCCAACCCTTTTTCCAAAATAATGGTCGAAAACGGATACACTGTAAAAAATACAACGGGGGAAGACATCGACAACAATCAAACAGCATTACAGAACGAAAACTACAGTGTTTTTACCGCTTTTGAAATCTTTGAGCATTTGTTGAATCCTTACACGGTATTGGAAAATGTGAAATGCGATAAATTATTAATTTCCATTCCGTTGCGATTGTGGTTTTCGCCAGCCTATCGAAGTAAAACCGATATGTGGGACAGACATTACCACGAATTTGAAGATTGGCAATTGGATTGGTTATTAGAAAAAACAGGCTGGAGAATCATCGACAGAGAGAAATTTACACATCCAGTAAAGAAAATCGGTTTTCGACCACTATTGCGATTCTTTACTCCGAGATATTACATAGTTTACGCAGAAAGAAAATAGTTTGCAGTCTCCGTTTATAGTTTCCAACTAATGAAATACTACATCGTCATTCCGTCCTACAACGAAGAGGCACTTATCCCTTTAACCTTGCAATCTTTGATTTCGCAAACAGTCTTGCCATCAAAAATTGTGGTAGTCAATGATAATTCCACCGACAAAACTGCCGAAATTGTTTTGGAATTCGCCAAAGAAAATCCATTTATTTCATTAGTAAACAAAACTTCCGAAAACATCCATTTACCGGGAAGCAAGGTGATTCAAGCTTTTCAAAAAGGGTTCGAAACCTTGGACGAAAATTACGATTTGATTGTAAAATTGGATGCCGATTTAATTTTTCCTTCCAATTATTTCGAAACTATTATCAAACATTTTGAATCCGATTCAACAATTGGAATGGCTGGCGGATTTTGTTATATCGAAAAAAATGGCGACTGGATTCTGGAAAACCTGACTGACAAAGACCATATTCGAGGCGCATTAAAAGCTTATAGAAAAGAAACTTTCCAACAAATTGGCGGATTAAGACCGGCAATGGGCTGGGACACCGTGGACGAATTACTTTGCAAATTCTACAATTGGAAAGTGGTTACCGACGAAAGTTTGCACGTAAAACACCTTAAACCAACGGGCGCCAATTACAACAAAACGGCTCGATACAAACAAGGCGAAGCCTTTTACACCCTGGGTTACGGATTTTGGATTACGGCTATTGCCTCAGCCAAATTGGCGATGATGAAGAAAAAACCTTTCTTGTTTTTGGACTACATTCAAGGGTTTTGGAAAGCAAAATCGGCAAAAAAACCAATGTTGGTCAATCCGGAACAAGCCAAATTCATTAGAAACTACCGTTTGCAGAAAATGAAGGAGAAACTGTTTTAATATTTCGTGCTCCGAAATTAAAAACATAATCTGTAATTCAAACAAAATACAGTATTTTTGCATACTTGTATTCTTGATGGAATACTGCAAACTGTAATCTGAACACTCAAAAAATGATGCTTCTTCGCTATTTATCCCAAATTGGAAAATACTTCTTGATGTGGAAAGAAATTTTCAGAAAACAAACCAAATGGTCTGTGATGAAAAATCTAATCTTCAAAGAAATTGACGAATTAATTATTGACTCTTTGGGCATTGTAGCCTTCATTTCTCTATTTGTTGGAGGTGTTGTAGCGATTCAAACGGCATTGAATTTGAATAATCCTTTAATACCAAAAAATCTTATTGGTTATGCCACTCGTGAATCCGTAATTTTAGAGTTTTCACCTACTTTCATTTCGATTATTATGGCTGGTAAAATGGGTTCATTCATTACGTCAAGTATAGGTTCTATGCGAGTTACAGAGCAAATTGACGCTTTAGAAGTAATGGGAATAAACTCCTTAAATTACCTTGTTTTTCCAAAACTAATTGCCATATTACTTTATCCCTTTGTGATAGGAATCAGCATGTTTTTGGGCGTCTTTGGAGGTTATATTGCTGCAGTTTACGGAGGTTTCGGAACGAGTACCGATTTCATAGAAGGGGTTCAAATTAATTTCATACCCTTTCACGTGACTTATGCCTTTATTAAAACTTTTATTTTTGGAATACTTTTGGCATCTGTACCGGCATTTCATGGGTATTATATGAAAGGTGGTGCTCTTGAAGTAGGGAAAGCTAGTACTGTTGCATTTGTTTGGACATCGGTTTTGATTATTTTTGTGAATTATATTCTAACGCAATTACTTTTAACCTAATGATAGAAATAAAAAACATAGAAAAATCATTTGGGGATACCAAGATTCTTAAAGGAGTTTCAGCGGTTTTCGAAACTGGAAAAACAAATTTGATTATTGGTCAAAGTGGCTCAGGAAAAACAGTTTTACTAAAATCATTACTCGGAATTCACACTCCTGAAGTAGGAACCATTTCGTTTGATGGCAGAATATATTCCGATCTTGACTCTGATGAAAAACGGGAATTGAGAACAGAAATAGGGATGCTTTTCCAGGGAGGTGCTTTGTTTGACTCAATGACTGTATCAGAAAATGTGGGTTTTCCGTTAAAAATGTTTACCAACGATGACAAACATAAAATTCAGGATCGCGTAGATTTTGTACTGAAAAGAGTAGCGCTTGTTGGTGCTCACCATAAATTACCTTCTGAAATTTCGGGTGGAATGCAAAAAAGAGTTGCCATTGCGCGTGCGATTGTGAACAATCCAAAATATCTTTTTTGCGATGAACCCAATTCAGGTTTAGACCCAAACACAGCTACTCTTATCGATAATCTCATCCGTGAAATTACCGAAGAATACAACATTACGACTGTAATCAACACCCACGATATGAATTCAGTGATGGAAATTGGCGAAAATATTCTTTTCTTAAAAGATGGAGTTAAAGCTTGGGAAGGTACAAAAGAAGAAATTTTCAGGACTGATAACGAAGCCGTAGTTGACTTTGTCTATTCCTCAAATTTATTTAAAAAAGTTAGAGAAGCGTATTTAAAGGAATAAAAAAAAGTTCTATCTAATTATTTTCAGATAGAACTTGTTTTTAAATTTGCCTAATCTTTTATACGAACTGAAAAATACTCATAAATGAATAACGAAATTAAAGTTTATTTGCCAAAGCTGTTATTCGTTTTATATCTTGCTCTTTACTTTTAGGGTAAATGAGTAGAACTCCCTCTTTGTCCACAATAATATAATCATGCAAACCGTCAACAACGATGATCTTATCGGCATCAGACCTGATGATATTACCTGAGGCATTTTCTAAGACAACTTTAGCATTAATAACCCCGTTTTTATTATCATCTTTATCAAGTTTTTCGTGAAGTTGCCCCCAAGTTCCTAAATCATTCCAATCGAAAGTAGCAGGAAGAACATAGACATTTTTAGCACTTTCCATCACAGCATAATCTATAGAAACATTTTCGGACAACGCGTAATTTTCTTCGATAAAAGATTTTTCGGCAGCAGTGTTGTAGCTTTCCAAACCTTTAAGAAATAAGGCGTTCATTTGCGGTTGAAACTTTTCGAAAGCTTCGGTGATTGATTTGGCACTCCAAATAAAAATACCCCCATTCCACAAGAAATTACCACTTTTCAAAAACGATTTTGCCGTTTCATAATCCGGTTTTTCACGAAATTGAGACACTTTTTTAATTGGATTAGCATCTGTTTTATCATATTCAATATAACCAAAACCAGTATTTGGAAATGTAGGTTGAATTCCGAGTGTCATCAACGCATTTTCTTTGGAACAAAAATCGAAACATTGTTGCAAATTTTCCGAAAAAGTAGTTTCATCTTCTATCCAATGGTCGCTCGGAGCTACCACCATAACGGCATCAGGATTTTGTTTTTGAATTTTTAGAGAAGCGTATAAAATACAAGGAGCTGTATTTCGCATTGCTGGTTCTAGCAAAACTTGTTCTTGTTTGACCATAGGCAACTGCTCTAAAACGATGGAATTGTATTTCTCATTCGTTAAAATCAAAATATTTTCTACAGGAATTAATTTTGACAATCTGCTGAAAGTCTTTTGAATTAAGGTATCGCCAGCACCCAACATATCGTGAAATTGTTTTGGAAATTCTGCTGTGCTTACCGGCCAAAAACGGGAACCAACTCCACCGGCCATCAATATTGCGTAATAATTTTTGTTCATAGTAGTTGTGTAGTTTAGCAATCTGATTTTTTTAATACTGCTGCAAATATATTTATAATAAATAGAAATTGAAGGAATATAATTGCCATTAGGCAAAATATTAAATAAGAATTATAATCTACTACATTCATAATTTCAGCAAAAACTGGTTTTTGATTTAGGGTTTGCACTCTTTTATAATTAAAAAAGAAAAACAAAAAAGAAAAAATCAATGTCCCAAAAATGTGAATATTAGACAAAACAGTATTTAATGAAAATTTAAAATTATCTGATAGCCAATAGAATGCTCCAAAAAATAAAAACAAAATACAGAATAAAACAATCGCATCTTTTAATGACGCAACAACATAAGTATCGTAAACATTTACAATTAAAGTGCTTGTCTTGCTAACGAAAAAGCGAATAAAAAAAAGAGTTATCGCAGTTATTACAAATAATAAGTAAGGCATATCTTTTGTCATAATCAACTTGGTAATAATTCCACCTCGGCATTTGGATTAAAAAGATAAGTTCTGCCTGAACTTACCTCAACACATTCATAACGTTTGGTTCTTAAAGCTCCTTTTTTGAAAATCTTCCCGTTGTGAATTCTAAAAATACTGCCGTAAGGAATTTCGAAAATATGATTTTTATCGTTTTGAACGTCAAACTGTTTCAATGCCAAAGCTAATGTAGCATCCGTATCGCTACTAGCTGTAGGATTTTTGAAATGTCGAGCCAATAATGGCAACAAATGATTGGGAAAAATCTCAGGACGAATAAACGGAATCATCAATCGCTGAAAAGAATATTTCCACTCGTTTCCGTGTGGTTTGATGTTGCGTCCAAATTTTTCGAAGGCCACCAAATGTGAAATTTCGTGAACTAGCGTAATTAAAAATTTGTATTTATTCAGGCTGGCATTGACCGTAATTTCGTGTTTTCCGCTAGGTCCTTTTCGATAATCACCGTGACGGGTCACGCGTTCATTCACAATTTTCAAATGCACTTGATTGACAACAATCAGCTCAAAAACTGGCTTTACGGCGTGTTCCGGGATATATTTTGATAAGGTTTCGCTCATTAATAAAAATCCCTCGACTGCGCTCGGGAAGACAAAAAATTAGTTGAATTATGGATTCGAAGATGAAACTTGAAGCACTTTTCCGTTGTAATATTTATTTCCGGTCAAGGCAAAATCAAAAATATAATTGGCCATTTCTTTAGCTGAAATTGGTGCTTCGTAACCCGGAAATGCTTCTTGCAACATTTCGGTTTGAACGGCACCGAGAGCCAAAACATTAAACGAAATTCCTCTTTCTTTGTATTCTTCGGCCAATAATTCTGATAAAGTAATTACTGCTCCTTTACTGGAACTATAAGCTGCCAAACCAGCAAACTTAAGACTTCCTTGTATTCCTCCCATCGAACTGATGGTAACTACGTGACTTCCTTTTTGTAAAAAAGGCAAACACGTACGAGTCAAATTGGCTACACCAAAAACGTTCACTTTATAAATGGTTGAAAAATCTTCTTGAGAAGTTTCAGAAAAAGGTTTCAACAACAAACTTCCAGCGTTATGGATGATTATATCTACTTTTTTCCAAGAATGGGAAAGGAAACTTTCCACTTTTTGCATTTCATTTTCATCGGATAAATCGACGGAAAGGCAAGTGATATTTGGATTCTCAATGAGGTCTTGGGGCGTTTTTCTGGAAATAGCCAATACATTATGTCCCGCATTGGCAAACTGCAAAGCCAGTTCGTAACCAATTCCTCTGGAGGTTCCTGTGATGATGATGTTTTTCATTTAGCGAAAATAAACAAAATCTTTGGAAAAAATTGCAGAAATAAGTGTCTTGCGTACCAAAAAATTAAAACTATTTATGGCTTTTTTTATCTTGTACTAATGATGAAGTGAGTAGATATCTAGTATTTTCCATATATTGTATCTTCGGTATCGCGGGCAATTGGAACTCCACTTGGATCCAGAATCATTGCTTCTTGGACATCTGTTTTGTGCAGTGTTGCACCACTGGCAATTATTCTATAACCATTTTCGTATTCGGTAAAATAGCCCGATGGAAAAGCATAATAGCCATTGGGTAAAAGTACTTTGGTTTCATGTTGAAATCCCCATGCAATTACTTTTTGGTTGAGGATGTAGGTGTCAAAAGCTTCGCTAAAGAGTTGAGTCATGATTTAATTTATTTTTTTCTTTCAAATTCACTGGAAATTTCTTCATATCGATAATCCAAAAACAATAATTTGTCCAATTTATCATCATATTTAACTATATAACTGTAAGAACCGAAGTACTTTTTTATAGTAATAAAATACGCTTTAAAATCAGGTTTATAAATAATTTTTTTCTTAATTTTTTTACCATCAGTTGCCCAAAAAAAAACGTCTTCTTTTGTGATAGTTAATTTTAATTTATCGTCTTCTTCAGGGGAAATATAATAACTTTGAGTATGTTTTTCTGGGTCAAGCTGTTTATATCCTTTTACATACGCTTGATAGTCTTTGTTTAATTCGTCTCTTCCGCTGTCTAAAGTATCTGTTTGAACACACTTAGTTTCCACCCAATTCCCTACAATTTTATCGATTTGGGCGAATGTAATATTTAGAGAAAGTATTATAAAACATAATAATAGGTACTTTTTCATAGTTTTTATCTTGCTATTGATTATTCCTGCTTACAAAAGCTTTATCGCCTTGCTGTTTGGTTTGGGCATATGTATTTGTTTGAAATACAAAGCCACACAGAAAAACAAGTATCGTTTTCATATCGTTTATTATTTACAAAAAACGACCGCTTCGCTGATAAGTACTCGTTTTGCTTTTAGTCAGTCGTCCCTCCTTCCTTTTTGCAAAACTCATAAGCTTAAAAGGAGGGACACCCAACTGTTTACTGGGAAAGCACCACCCGAAAACCGATGTTGATTTCGGTGGTGAGAGGGCCGCTGCCGTAGCGGTAGGCAACGCGGCAATACGGAACCCCGTAGTTCCAGCTGCCGCCACGAAACACACGGTTGGAGCCACTTGTTGCACCTTTAGGGTTGGTTTGCGCAGTAGTGCCGTAATAGCCATACCAGTCTATGCACCATTGCCACACATTGCCGCTCATATCATAAATGCCGAGCTCGTTGGATTTTTTGCGCCCTACAGTTTGTGTTTTACCACCAGCGTTGTCTGCATACCACGCTACTTCGTCTAAATCATTACTGCCACTGTACTTATAACCGTTGCTTTTATTACCACCTCGAGCTGCAAATTCCCATTCAGCTTCGGTAGGCAAACGCCAATCGCCGCCATAATTTTCGCCCAACCAGTTGCAATAGGCAACTGCATCATTGTAATTTACGTTTACTATGGGGTGTTTATCGTTCCAGCCCCATTCTTCTGGTTCTGCGGGCATTGCGGTGCTTGTTGCTGTACAATATTTTTTATACTGTCCCACAGTTACAGGATATTTGCCTATACTGTATGTGCTTAGGGTTACACTATGGGGTGTTTCATTAGTTTCAACTGTACTTCCCATAGTAAAAGTGCCACCTGCAACTAAAATTACTTCGGGCTTGTCAGGAATTGTAGTTTGTGATTGTGCAATTAAACTTGCAATGACAAATAAACTTACTAAAAAGTGTTTCATACTATTATATTTATTTAAAGGTTAAAAAATTGTTATTTGTGCTATACATTGCTTTCTAAAGTTACTACTGTTTGCTTTTTTAGCAAATGCTAACAAAGGCAGTATTTGTTTTTAATAGTCGCTTTGTGACCAATTGCTTTGTTTTAACTGCTGTTCGTATTCTTTGAGTTTAGTGCGAAATCGCTTTCGGTTATTTTTGTTTAAATGAATTTTATTTTTTTATGTACATAGCCCAAAAACGAAAGTCCAAACTGAGGGGTTTTATTTAGACAAAAGATTTTGAGTTTTAATTGCAACTTTTAATTTCTCAAACTGCTCTTTTAATTTCTCTAAATCAGGTTTTCTAAAACCTAAAAACTTGGCAAAAGTTACGTTGTCATTATCTTTTAAATAAGCATAAGGAAAATGAATATCCCAATTTTTTACAGTAAACAAATTCAGCGTTCTAGAGTTCTTTGGAGGACAGCAATCGGATATAAGTTCAAGTTTTCTCGGCGTATTTTCAGGTATAGTTGTAATTTCAGGTTTGGGGATACTGTCTGTGAAATGAACTATGCCTTGTTCTGTTACACTGATTTCTTTAATATAACCACTATACTGGTTTTTATTTATATAATAAGCAAGCCTGTTTGCTTTGATAATGGCATTAATGCTATCGACCGATTTGTGAAACTCTGATTTAGGGATTTGGGCATTGATTGAGACAATGTTTAACAATGAAATTAAAAGGCAGTAAAATGTAAATTGTTTCTTCATTGGTTTAATTAGTTTTCCATATATTTTGTTGTTTTTTAAAAAATATATCCTAATGTAAATTGCATATTATCTAGATTTAACCCTGAATTTTTAATTGGATATTCTTGACCATTTGAGGCAGGAGCTGTGTCTATTTTTTCGATAAATTCTCCTTCATTAATAATATCTTTTTTCATTTCGAATCCTAACATTATTTTTTTATATCTAATATTTATCCCGATTATTTTGGCTAATCCAAAAGACTCTGATTCTCTTTGTGTTTTTACTTTGAAAACACCTGAATTTGGACCATTTGTGCCATTTGTAGTATCTATTTTGTAATCACCTCCAAAAGTTCCATAATAATCGGCTCTAACTAAAATGTCTATAAATAATTTTTTAGCTGGATGAAATGAAAGGGATAGACCAGCCCCAGCTGAACCAATACCCCAAAAACCATATTTTGCATCGTCGTAGACAATACTATTTACTCCGCTATTATCCCCTAATTCTTCCCAGCTGTATTGCATTAATGTAGCGTTAAAATCTACAGGCAATCCAATACCAATCCAAGAAGGGAGATTTTTGTTAATAAATTCTAAATTGACAACTCCAGTAAATCCAGCATTATAACCAGCTTTAAGACCAAACTGCCCCTTTTGATAGGGAGCGGCTAGAGGATAAACGGGACCTGGTGAATAATTAGGATTACTTATTATTGAAATAGGATTACCTAAAACTTTTTTTGAATCTTCATTAGTAGGCATCACATATCCTATTCTAAAGCCAAAGAAACCGATATTTCTTTCTGCTTTTATCCTAGCTTCTTCTGCAATTTTGGCTAATCTTTCATTTTCTATTCTAATTTTTTCTTGTTCTGCTTCTTGTTGAATTCGTAATTTTTCTAAACGCATTTTTTCTAAACGATCTGCTTCTTCTTGAATTTCTTTCTTTTTAGCGTCTAATAAAATCCACGTTTCTTTAGAATATAATGAAAGAGGATACTTATTTACAAAATTTTGATAACTTAAAACTGTATTGCTAACTTTGGCAGTATTCCAATCTGCTGACATTTCAGTTACATTATACCCTTTACCATTTTTATCCTTCTCGTTTTTTAAAGTATGACACAGTTTGACTATTTCATCATAAATACCCCATTTTGTGTTTTCAGCATATAAATATATTTCTGATACATTTTTTGTTACTTTAAAATTTCCGTCTTCATAGATCTGTGTTTTTATACTTTTTGGAGGAAACTCCAATCGATAGGTGAAAAAATTTTCATTAGCGATTATCGTTATAAATTGGACTTCTGATAAATCAATATTCTCTGTTAGTTCTGTTACTTTATTATTGTTTGTAGTTTTGAAAACAGCATTTGTTGCTAATAAATCATTGTAAGATACTTTGAAATTATCTTTAGGAAAACTTACTTTAATTGTTTGGTTGTTTTCAATATAGATTTTATCATTGACTTCAAATTGCTTTTGACTTATATATTGTGATATGGAATCCAATTTTTCATAAGGAATTTTTTGTGCTTTTGTGAAAATTGAAATCAATAGTAGTATTGCTGTTAGAATTGTTTTTTTCATATTAATTGAATTTTAGTTTTTATTACGAATATTAATCAATTGATATTCAATGACAAATAGTTTAAATTTTAAATTATAGTGAACGTGCTTCATTAGCCGTTATTTTCATCTTAATAATTTTATTATTTTGGTCACAATAATATATGTAACGATCAAAATTTATATCACTTTTAGAAGAGATTGGATTTACAATTATGAAAGCCTTCCACTTTTCTTCCCCTCCTAATTTATTTTTCATTAAAACTTCTGAACTACTCAAACGAGAAAAAGTATAGCAACTATTGTTTTCTGCTTGATAAACATTAAAAATGTATCTATAATTCGGAGCTACAACACTTTCTCGACCGTGAAACTTGATATTGCTTAAACTTATAGTGTTGGAATATGATTTTTCTGAAATATCTACATATTCCTTAGTTTTAACATTATATAATTTAGCACTAGCGTAGGTATAACTCACATAAAAATATTTTTCCACATCGTAACCAATAAGAAACCAGTTACCGTAAAAATGTTCGATTGAAGCAATTCGATCTGAATTAAATATTCTTTTTTCGTTTCTATCAATTAAATCCTGCACATAATAACTACTTGTATTTAACTCACTTGCAAATGGTTCCGCAACTTGAATTTCATTATTAAAAGTGACAATACCAATATTTGGAGGAAATCCAAATTGTATACCACAACCATCATTGAACATTGCTCCTTCTGCACCTCTGTACCAGGAATCCCTTTCTTTTTTTAGTATGACAGTTTCATCAAGGTTTTTTGCATTCCAAAAGCCTTCACCATAATTCATTGCCCTCATAAATATTTCACTCTCTGGCTTTTTGACAACTTTTTGAGGGACAACTTGTTTTTCATTTTTAGCAGAATTGTTTTTTGGAGAAGACACAGCTTTTGGCATAGTCACAAAAACCTCGGTTGATTTGTTTTTCTCAGCAAGTTCTTGTTGCTCTTTTTTACGTGCTATTTCTCGTGTTCTTTTATCTGCTTCCGCTTTGGCATAAGCAGCATCTGTTCTACGTTTGTCTTCGGCTGCTTTTGCTTCTTTCTCCTTTTTTTGATTTTTTTCACATAAAGGACATAAATATGTTCCTACACCATCACATCTTGTTCCAAGGACAGGACAACACCATTTTCCACCTGATTGATGACCTTGAGAATATGCTATTGATACTGCCATAAAAAGGCAAATCATGATTAGTTTTTTCATAGTGTTATTTGATTTTTAAATTAATTTTCCTTGTTTTTGTCGTCTTGTCCTAAACCTACATTAAAAAGTTGATAACCAACACCAAAAGCAAACCAAGGCTTACCTTGATAATTCCATTGATAAAAAGTTTGATTGTTTATAAAATCAGTTCCAAAGTAAATGCCTGCTTGCACTTTTTTGTATTGTATCATCAAACCTACTAACATTGACAAAGCATTTGCTTTTATGGTTGCTTTGTCTGTAATTCCTTTGGCGTTTACATCATTGAGTTCCACTCCTCCAATTCCAGCTCCAGCTTGTGCGAATAAATGACCTCCGCCAATGCTTTTGAGTCGTAAAGCTAAAGTTGAATTTAGATTGAATTCTGATTCAAAACTTTTATCTCCCTGATTCCTAAATTTAAAAGGTAGGGTTAAAATTCCTATATTAAATCTGTCTGGTAAATCATATTGCGAGGCATCTTCGGCTTTTGTTAAAAAATCTGCTTTCGAAATATTGAAAAGTTTATAATTATAATAAGTAGCTTTAGAAATTTTTTTAGATCCCTTTTTAAGCTCGTTAAACGGAGGATCAGCAATTACTTTTATAATGCTATCATTGACAATTTCAACAATCTTATATTTTACTCTAGACCCTAAATAATTTGGATTTTTGGTTACTGTATCATAAATGTTTTCTTTACTTAAATCTGTTTTAGAATGTTTTGTAGGAGCTTTTAAAATAAAACGTTGACCGACTTTGATTTCCTGCCCAAAACTATTTATCCCAAATAGTAATATAGTAAGTAGTAGAAGTTTTTTCATATTTAATGTTTAAGGTTATAGTAGTCCTCTCTTGAGGCAGATAATTCTATTATTTCATCATTGCTATTTATATAAAAAATTTTATGCTCTGTATGTTCTTTTGATATTGATATTGATGTGAATATATAAGCTTTCCATTTGTCGCTACCTCCCAATAAATTATCTATTAAAATTTCTCGAGATTCTTTTTTTTCAGATAATGATATATATGAACCAGTAATATAACTTGGATTTGAAACTGAATAACGATAATCATCGTATTTATTTATTTCAACAGCATTATGATATGGTGAAATTGGCAATAAGAACTCTTTTTTACTTTTTAAATTATACAATTTAGCATTACCTAAATGAAAACTATAAAAATCCCGACCATAAAAATCTGATCCAATAACAAACCAATCACCATAAAGATGACCAATAAAAGAAATCCTATCGGAATTGAAGTGTCTTTTTCCTTTATTATCGATTAAATCTCTAACATAGTAGTTACTCGACCTATTAATATTATATTTATAATAAGCATAAGCCACATGTTTATCTTGATTTATTTCTTTATGTAAAGTAACTATTCCTAAATTTTTTGGAAATTTATTTCGATTAACGTTTTCATAGTAAACAGCTCCCTCTGTTTTAATAAATGTTCTTTTAGGGATAACTACTTCACCATTTATATTTTCGAAACCTCCATTGTTGTCACTTATTAAAAGGATACCCTTTGTAGATATGTTATTTTGTTTTGTAGGTAATGTTTTCTTATCTGCTGTGGTGGTGTTTAAAGCAGTACTCGTAGGAATAGTCAAATAAACTTCGCCAGCTTTAAGTTTAGCTTCATTTTCTTTTTTCTCTTTTTCTAAAGTTTTTTGTCGGGCAATTTGATCAGCTTTCTTTTTTTCAGCCAGCGATATGGCTCTTCGCTTATTTTCCGCCTCTTTTGCTGCGAATTCTTTTTTTCTTTCTATAGTACAGGCCTGACATTTTGGAGCTATTCCATCAGCCGTTGCTGTTGCCTTACTATTATCAGTAGCTTTATTATAGTATTTACAATCTGAAATTTTAGGATTATGCGATTGTCCATTTACATGTACTACAGTAAATATCAAAATAAAGAATGTTAGTAAAGTTTTTGTTTTCATAATTTAAGGTTTTTAGTTATCTCTTATTATTAAATTTTTCGTGACTTCTTTTTGCTTCATTTATTTTACGTCAAGTTTAATACATTAGCATCGTTCCGCATCAATACTAGTTTTGAATCCAATCGTACCTATCTTTTGCCTAATACCCAAAGTTGCTTTTGGTTTAGGGTAATTGTAGGTGCATTATTAATCTGGGGGAGATTATGGGAGTTATTGATAATAATTCTCCTGTTCGCAAGAAGAAGCGAACCTAAAAACTTTTGAGATTGAAAATCAGGTTTGCAAATTTCAGTTTGCAAAAAATCATTTAAGCAAATTAAAATTAAACAAAACTTAAAAGGACAAAAAGGTCTTTTTTTTAGAAACATAGCTTTGTTATTAAGTTATCCTTTTGTTCTTAGCAAAATTAGGATAACTTTAATACTAAAAAATACCCCAAAAGGAGTATTTTTTTAAAGTCAGAAACTATATTATTCCTTGAAGAATGCAATTTTTAATGAGTTGTGCCGTGTTTTTGGAATCACATTTAGCCAAAATATTATTGCGATGCTTTTTTACTGTTAAGGCACTAATGAAGAGTTTTTCAGCTATTTCAGCATTACTCAATCCGTTGCTGAGGAGCTTAATGATGTCTATTTCTCTTTTAGAAAATTCTTTTATATCCTGATTTTCTGTATCAGGGCTTAAATTCATAAACGAGGGTTCACCGCTTAGACCTATAAACGATATTTTGTAAGTATTCAAATTACTCAGGTGATCAATGCGGGTGTGAATATTGAGTGATTTTCCCAAGCCGCCATTATCGTCCATAGAAAGCATTAGAGATTGATGGTTGAATAAGACATACTCTCCATTTTGCACTCGAAATCTAAAACTGTAACTTATTTTATAATTCAATAGCTTTTCATAACCAATTTTTTTATAAAAAAAATTGGTTGAAAATGCCTCTGCCCTTGCTACAAAATCAATATCCTCTGGATGGACCGCTCCTAATATATCGTTAAAAGAAACCGTTTCAGAATCAAATCCTTGTATTTCATATATTGCTGGACTAATATGAGAAAGGGTCATATCAAAAAAATCCATAATATAAAAATAAAAGGGACCGGTGCTAATAATGGAATTGGTAAGCTCATCAAAAGAAATTTGATAAGAAGTATTGTCCTTTGCTATTCTATTAGGATTCCAAACATTATATAGATTTTGTATTTCTGGAAGCATAAGTTGATGTTTGTTTAGCAAATTAACATAAAAAATGCTAAAACAACGTAAAAAAAACATCAATTCGCTAAAAAAAATAATTTTAAAAGAATCCTACAAAAAATATTATTCCTTTTTTGATTTAAAATATTTTTTAAACACTTTATACGCTTGAAAAACTGCCAGCGCAATAAAAAATAAGGGGATAACTATTGGTACAATATACTTTGAAAAAGAAAACGTGATTTGAGAAAAGGAATCCAATAAAAGTATTGCCGTCAGCATCCCAAAAAAAGTTCCTACTAAAGTTCCCAGAATATAATAAAATTTTAGATTTTTAATTAATGAGATGGATTTGGCATTCATTAAATATAAGTTCCAACCCATCCAAAAAGGTATTTGAAGAAAATTTAATCCACACAAAACCATTCCAATTAAAAAAGGAGAATAATGAACATAATCATCCAAATAATTGTGTTCTTCTGCAGTTTGATTGGAATTTGCGTAAAATAAATAGGCCAACAACAGAAAGAAAAACACGGCAAAAAAATCAATAAACTTTAGTATTTTTTTGTTTTCAGCCAATTGGTTGGCAAAAATAACGGTGAAGTAAATCACAACAGCCTCCACTAAAATGACACCCAACAAATAAAGAACCAGCGAATTTATACCCAATTTAGAGAAAACCTCGACACCAATAATATTCAAATAACCAAGAGGCAACGAGCCCAAAAAGCTTACAATAAATCCGAAAAATATATTCTTGAGTTGTATCATAATTAATTACCCCGAATTTAAAGAAAGTGGTTTGACTTTAACGGAAGCGTTTCTACTTTTTTCAAACCACAAATTACACAAATTCTCACAAATTTGAAAAAGAGTAAGATAGGATTAACTTATATAAATTCGTGAATTCGTGGCTACATTTTAAAAATTAACAATTCTTTTACTTTGCTCTAAATGCAATCTATACTCTTTCATTCCTTCCTTGTGAGCTAAATAGGAAACTCCATTTTTGTGGTTTTGCACACTTATTTCATACATATAAGTGATGTGTTTTGCCAATTCTCTCCAAGCAAAAAACAAGGAATGTTTTGGGTCGTAAATGTGTGTGGGTTCACTGGCAGCACCGTTTAATTCAACTACAGCGAAGTTTTCGCCTCTTTCAAATTCTTTCCAATTGTTGTACATAACGTCCAATCTCCCGAAGTAAAATCCCGGAATTTGAAGACACATTTCATTTATGGTTTCGGTCAATTTTGAACTAATCCAATGGCTTCCGTCAATGAATTTTGCACCACGGGCGTGATTGCCATAAGGAACCAAATTTAGTTTTTCGTCCTTGGACAAAACGTTCGATAATTCCGCTCCATACTCCAGCTTTAAAGTTTTCAATTGCAATTCGTAACGCGGATTTTGCTTGATTAATTCTTCGATGTTCGAAACGCCATCACCAATAATAATCAAGAATTCTTTGGAAACAATTCCGGTTATTCTACCCGATTTTTCATTTGGATAACGAACGTAAAAAACCCCAACTTCATTTTCGAAAGGAATTAAATCCTGAACCAAATAATCAAAATTGGCTTTGTCATTATACAATTGCAGTTCCTCTAAATTGTGAATTTTTTTGACGGCCGAGCCTCGTAAACCAATGTCTGGTTTGGCTATAAATGGATATTTTATTCCAGAATTTTCGATTGTTTTTAGAATTTCATTTATAGCAGTTTGCTCTTTTATCAACTCCGTTTTTGGGTAATAGTGTTGTGGAATCAAATTATAAATTGCTTTTTTGGATTCCATAATAAATCCTCCATTTTTTATGGTTGGATTGGACGCATTAAAGAAAAAAAGGGATTTCGCTTTAATGGAATAATATGTCCAAAGAAAATAAATTGGAATATAAACAACCTGAAAAGGCCAATATTCCCAATGGGTTAATTTGTGGAGAAAAAGTTTCAAGTTTTTAAATTATTATGAAAGAAGTTTCGAAATTCTCTTTTGCTATCAAATCGCAATGCAATATAACGACTTTATTCATTTCGGTCACAGATTGAGTAATACTCAAGGTTTTTAATTCCTCGTTGCGATTAATTACCAAGCCATTTTCTTGATTTTCGGCTTCCGTGTACCGATGAAAATCAAACATTTCCTTTTCTGAAACTGCTGGATTTGAATCTAAAAAAGTGTAAAACCAATCGGAGCGATTTTCTCGAATGTCCTTTGGATACAAAGTCGCCGATGACCAAACGTGGTTTTTATTAGCATCCAAAGGGGTTATTTCTTTCACTTTTCCATTCCAGCGCAGCTGAAAAAGTTCGTTATTTTGGAATAAAACCAAGGTAAAAGGTTCTATATTTTCCAAATTTATTTCTTGCCAAAAATCCTTTGGCGACAAGCTGCCAATCATATCTAAAACAATCAAACCACGGCTTTTTCTGTACGGAAGTGCTACTTGGTGTTTTTCATTGGCTCCATTCAACAAAACCAAAACTGTTCCGTTTTCATCAACGGCAAACCAAGTTCCGCCAGCTTTTGAATCTTTTGGAAAAATGATATTTTTGTTGTTTATCAAATAATTTCGAGGTCCAATAGCGTTTGGCCTCAACACTTTTTCATCTCGGTTAGAAGTGATTATAACTTTGCCATTATTAGCAACAAAACTTACTGTGCACATTGTTTTCTATATTCGATTGTGGAACGTGCAACACCAAAATTTTCATCGATTTCGATGGTTGAAAACTGCAAAACTGCGACTTTTATCAAGGCTTGATGATGAATGCAATGTTCAAAATTATAGAGCAATTCTCTGTAATAATTGCTTTCTGTTTGGATTTCGTTGCCATCAATTTTCTGATGTAAAACCATATTTTTGTTTTTCTTGTCCAAATTGTTTTGGATAGCAACTATTTTTTCAATTGCAAAATCAGTGTTGGTCTGGATTAGAACATTTCTTTGTCTTTGATCGTAATTAATTACTCCCGATTCATACTGATTTTGGAGACATTGGAACAGCTCGATACTATGTCTGGTGTGTTCACCAATGCTCGAATTACCCAATTGAAAACAAGGATTTGAATATTCCGCATTAGACAATTGCTTGAGTAAATCAATCAATTCGTCGAGATTATTTTTTATCGAGGACAATATCATTTCTAAAATTTAAATTTTAATAAATCAGGGATTCCGTTTCTGTTTTGAAAAATTAAAAACATACAACAAAGAAAGGTAATTATTGCCAAAGTAAACAATACCCCACCATCATTTTGCACTTCAATTCCTAATACAAATAGATGCGAAAATAGAGCTCCAATCATTACACCTGAACCCATTATTGCACCAATCAAAGTGGTTCTTGGAACTAAGATTAAAACAGCGGCAATCAATTCTCCAATTCCAGAACCTATTCTTCCATAAGGTTCCATCCCTAAAGTGGAGAAAATATAGACGCTTTCTTCGGCGCCCGTAAATTTAAAATATAATGTTTGCAATAATATTGCTGCTGCAACAATTCGAACAATCCAAATTAGTGTTTTCATATTATCTAGTTTGTAAATTTTTTCCAATTCGATTCTGCTTTTTTCTTTAAGTTCACTTCATCTTTATTCCAACTTTTTAATGTATTGTTAAAGTAAGCATTGTAAAACAAATACAATTTTCCGTCTAAAATTTTAAAAGTTTCCGGATTAATCTCCACTTTATCGCCGGAACTTCCCATCGCATAAGCACACCAACCGCCAAATTGCGGTTCATAACTCGTAGGTTTTTTTAGAAACACTTCTCTATTTGCAACCGATGAGAAATTATAAAGAATACCTTCATAAGTTGTTGTAATTTCCTTCTTCCCTTTTAATGGTTTACCTTTAAAATAAGACACAGGATCATATCCCTGAATGGCTATTTTGTTTTCTAGATTGAATTCAGTTGTTCTTTTTGTTGCTGTTTGAGCAGCAATTGTCATCGTGCAAAATGAAATAAATAAAACAAAAATTTGCTTGTTCATAATTTTGGGTATTTGGTATTAAAATGAAATTTTATAATGAAGTGCCAAAACAAAACTTCTGGTCAATCCATCTGGACGAATGTCTCTCACAACAAAAGGTGCAGCGATTGAAAGTTCTATACTTTTTTGTTCGCTAATATTGTATGTGCTTATTAGGTTTCCGTTGATTGTCAATCCTTCTGACCCAACAAAATTTTCTCTTTTACCAAAAATATTTTCAAAACTGTCTTCGCCAAGGTGATAAATAAATAAGACATTAGGTTTGAAACTGAATTTTTGGTTTTTAGTATTTAAAGTGTAAGTTGCCCGAAACAAAGCATCGGATTTTCGTTCGAATAAATTCGTGGTCGGGAAATCGTCAGTTCCAGAATAGGCTGCAAAGTAAGAGTTTTTGTTGTTGTTGAAAACGGGTATTTGAAGAGCCGCATTAAAATCCCACTTCCTATATTTAAAATTAGTCCCTAAAAACAAATCAAATGTTCCCAAACTCGATTGATAATCCAATGGAAGTGAATACCCATTAATCTTTAAATTGGAACTTGTAAAAGGCAGTTTCCATCCTAGTAAAGTGCTCCATTGGGTGTTGTTTTTTGCTGCAAACGAATATTTTCCAATCAAAAAAGCGTCTCCAAATGCTCCACGCGTACCAAAACTTCCACTTGCTGTCGAAAAAGTAACTTTTGTACTCAACTCGATTTTATCGTTAATCTGTCTTGTATATGAAATGTAAGGAGAAAAGTATTTTACGTCAGATTCGCCAGCTCCAAAAATTGTGGCGATTTCGATTGTGTTTTTTACATCCTTATCCGTTGATTGAAAACCGTGTCCGATGGAACAAATACCAGCATCGCTACAGCCTTGAGCAAAAGCGAAATTTGAAATTAAAATTATTGCGGAAATTAAAAATACCTTTTTCATATCCTTAATTTTGAATTAATTGAGCAACTGCAAACAAATGATTGTACTGTTGACAGTGAATGAGAACGAACTTGTATTGCTTTAAATCAACGTTTTGCGGAATAAAATATACTATCTCGGAATTCAAATTGCCTAAATTGACAAACTCAGTTGGGGTGTTGGATTTAGACAAATACACTTTCAAATCTGGACCTGAACTAATACTGTAATTTTCCAGTGCCAATTTATATTGATTGTTTTCCAAATAAATTTTCACAATACCGGTGCCATTAATCCCTGAAGTGGGAAGAAATACTCCTTGGTATTTATTTACAGTGTTTGGTTGATCAACAACTATAGGGACTGCATCTTGAGTCAAATCGCCTTCCTGTTCACAAGAACAAAGGAATGTTAGAAAAGTGAGTAAAAAAAGTTTGGTTTTCATATTGTTACATTTTGATAAGACAAATGTAAATCAATAGATTAAGAGTAAATGTCGGCTAGTTTACAATGGAGCCCAATTAGTTGAAATCACAAATTTGTGATATCGGAAATACTAATTTCTTTTCGGTTGTATTGAATCATTCCTTTTTCTTCCATTTCATTGAGCAATTGCGTTGCAGTTTGGCGAGAAGTACAAATAATTTGGGCAATATCATTTTGGGTCAAGTAATTTTCGATAGTAACCTTGTTGCCTTCTTTTTTACCTTCTTTATCCGCCCAATCTTTCAAAAACTGGTACAATCTGGTTTTGGCATCTTTAGAAATCAAATTAGAATAACTGTTTCTGATGCGTTTCATTTTCAATCCCACAAACTTGGTGTAAGACAATGCCAGACTGGGATTCCGTAGTAACAAATCCTCAAAATCCGACATCAAAAAACTGCAAATGGCAACGTCATCCGAAAGCACTTTTGCATATTCGTCACTTTGATTGTCGGTTTCCAATGTCAGTTCACCAAACAAATCACCTTTTTGGATGATGTCTTTTATAGTTTCATTTCCGTCTTCATCCACAGACACAATTTTGATATTTCCTTTTTTTAAGAGAAAAATCCTTGGCAAATCTGATGAGGAGAAATAAATAATTTCGCCCTTCTTCGCTTTTTTAAAACCAGTGATAATACACAATTGTTTGATTTGTCCAAAACTCAATGTTCGAAACAATTTGTGATCTCGCAAATACCAATATTTTAATTCTTCGTACATAAAATAGAATCTGTTGACGTAAAAGTATGCAAAATTTCAAATCAAAAAACCCTTTCAGAATTCAAAATAGCTGAAAGGGTTTTGTAAATTACTGTTTTATAAAATTTACCCCGCAATAATACTTCTGGAAATTACGATTTTCTGAATTTCGGAAGTGCCTTCATAAATTTGGGTAATTTTGGCATCACGCATCATTCGCTCGACGTGGTATTCACGAACATAACCATTTCCACCGTGAATTTGCACTGCTTCGACTGCCGTATCCATAGCTGTTTGTGAAGCGAAAAGCTTTGCCATTGCTCCGCTAATATCATAATTCTGATGATTGTCTTTGTCCCAAGCTGCTTTCAAACATAGATGACGAGCCGCTTCAATATTGACGAACATATCAGCCAATTTAAATGCTATGGCTTGATGATTGCAGATTTCTGTACCAAAAGCTTTTCGCTCTTTCGAATATTTCAATGCCAATTCATAAGCTCCAGAAGCAATTCCCAATGCTTGCGATGCGATTCCAATTCTTCCTCCGGCCAAGGTTTTCATCGCAAATTTGAATCCGAAACCATCCTCCCCTATTCTATTTTCTTTTGGAACTTTTACGTCATTGAACATCAAAGAATGTGTATCTGAACCACGGATTCCCATTTTGTGTTCTTTTGGACCCACAGAAAAACCGGGCATATCTTTAGTCATAATCAAAGCATTGATTCCTTTGCTTTTTTTCTCGACATCGGTTTGGGCAATGACAATATAAAACGAAGCCGTATTTCCGTTGGTAATCCAGTTTTTTGTACCGTTTACCAAATAATAATCACCCATATCAATAGCAGTCGTTTTTTGTGAAGTCGCATCACTTCCTGCTTCGGGTTCGCTCAAACAAAAAGCACCGTGAATTTGGCCGGAAGCTAAAAGTGGCAACCATTGTTGTTTTTGTTCTTCGGTTCCAAAAGCCTGCAAACCCCAACAAACAAGGGAATTATTGACAGACATCACCACCGAAGCTGAGGCGTCAACTTTAGATATTTCTTCCATTGCCAGCACATACGAAATCGTGTCGAGTCCGCTTCCACCGTATTTTGGATCTACCATCATTCCCATAAATCCAAGCTCGCCCATTTTTTTGATTTGCTCAGCCGGGAAAATTTGCTTTTCATCTCTTTCAATTACACCGGGCAAAAGTTCATTTTGGGCAAAATCTCTGGCGGCTTTTTGCACCATTAATTGTTCTTCGGTTAGATTAAAGTCCATAATTATATAAAATAAATGTTGTTTTTTGCTATAAAAATATATTCAAAGATAATTTTTTATACTGAACTTTTCAATTTAGATACGTAAATTTGGCTAATGAAAAAAAATAACTACAACGTTATCGGAGTTATGTCAGGAACCTCCTTGGATGGCATTGATTTATCTCATATTAAATTCCATTTAAACGACTCCAAATGGACTTTTGAAATTCTTGAAAGTGAAACCATTGGCTACAGCCAAAGCTGGATTAATCAACTCAAATCAGCAGTTGACTATTCTGAAACTGAGCTAGAAAAATTAAATGCAGCATACACCAAACTTCTCGCTACCATCATTTCTACTTTTATCAAAAAACATAAAATTGAGAACCTCGATGCAGTTTGTTCTCACGGTCATACTATTTTACATCAACCTGAAAAAGGTTTGACATTACAAATTGGCAATTTGCCAGAAATTGCAACTTTGATTCATCAAACGGTGGTTTGCAATTTCAGGATTCAAGATGTAAAACTGGGCGGTCAAGGTGCTCCATTAGTTCCTATTGGCGACCAAATTTTATTTTCGGAATACGATTATTGTATGAATCTAGGCGGATTTTCGAATGTGTCTTTCGAACAAAATAGCGAAAGAATTGCTTTTGATATTTCGCCAGTAAACACAGTTTTGAATTTTTATGCCAATCAATTGGGATTGAATTATGACGATAAAGGTAAACTTTCTCGAACTGGGGACATAAACGAAAATTTGTTGAGCGAGTTGAATTCGTTGGATTTTTACAAGTTAAAATTTCCGAAATCATTGGGTTTTGAATTAGTAAAAGAAATTGTTTTACCAATTATTGAAAGCTATAAAATCTCTATTGAAGATAAATTACGAACTTTTACAGAGCACGTGGCTTTGCAAACAGCCTTGGCTTTGCCCAACAAAAAAGGTCGAGTATTAATTACTGGCGGAGGTGCTTACAATGATTTTATTATTGACCGCATTCAATCCTATTTGCCTGAGATGGAAATTATAATTCCGTCGGCTAAAATATTGGAATTCAAGGAAGCACTCATTTTTGCTTTACTTGGCGTTTTGAAATTAAGAGATGAAATCAATGTTTTGAGTAGTGTAACTGGCGCCAAAAAGGATCATAGTTCCGGAGAAATTTACAAACCTTAGATTCTATAGTTTTCTACTTCTAATAATTTTTAGTAATTTTCAACGTTTTACTAAAGTATTCAAAAATTTAAATTTAAATGAGTTCGACCATTTCATCTGACCAAAAGAAATCGCTAGCAATATCCATCCTTTTGTATGGAACACTATTGATGATTTTATTCTTCATCCGATTTTGGCCTCCGGCAAACTTGGAAGAACTTACTGGCGGTGGTGGTGGAGGTGGCGTTACGGTAAACTTTGGCGACAGCGATATAGGTTCGGGAGCCAATTACAAAAGTGAGGTTCTTGATGTAAAAAATCAAGCCAAACAAACTCCAACGCAAGTGACTCCGGACGAGTCTATTTTATCACAGGATAATTCTACTGAGGAAACTGTGGTGATTCCGCAAAAAGAAAAACCAGTAAAACCGACTCCTGTTTTAAAAGAAGAACCAAAACCAGTAGTTGTTGCAAAACCAAAAGTTTCCACCAATACAAATGATGCTTTGTCGAGTATTATGAAAGGTTCAAACAAAGGCGGTGATGGCGATGATAAAACGGCTGGAAATAAAGGAAAAGCTAACGGAAGTTTAAGCTCTAATGGCTATTATGGAACGGGAGGTTCTGGTGGAGGAACTGGCGGCGGAAACGGAACGGGCAACGGCATTGGGACTGGAAGCGGTTATGGTGCAGGAAGTGGCGGAGGTTCAGGAGGCGGCTCTGGTGGAGGAACGGGTTATTCTTTAGGAAACCGAAAAGCGATTTCGAAACCTGCTCCAAAATACACTTGTAATGAAACTGGAAAAGTGGTTGTGGAAGTTTCTGTTGATAGAACAGGAAGAACAATTGGCGCTATTGTTGGAATAAAAGGCTCTACAAATACTGCAAAATGTTTGTTAGACCAAGCCAGAATTGCTGCAATGAATACTAAATGGGATGCCAGTAGCGATGCGCCAGAAAAACAAGTAGGCAAGATTGTTTATAATTTCAATTTGAATTAAAAGAATTTGCCACAGGTAACAAGGATTAAACAGATTCACACAGATATAAAAATGCCTCGAATATAAATTCGAGGCATTTTTGTTTGATAGTTTTATAGAAAATTAATACTATTTCGGACTCGTTGCAATCACAAATTTCAAGTTATTTTTCACCCCAATTTGCAAAACATCTACTAAATCCTGAACTTGGAGATTGAAAGGAATCCTAACAATAACTGTTTGATCTTTTTCAGTATTCATTTTTGACATTAGTGTCATTTCTAATTCCTCAAAGGAAACAGGTTGCTTGTCTATGTAGAATTTTTTGTCTTCGGTAACGGACAAACTTATGTATTGTTTGTTGGTTTTCTCGTTGGATTTTGCTTTTGGCAATGTCATTTTAATCACATTTGGATTGGCCAAAGTCGATATAATCAAGAAAAACAACAACAAGAAAAACATAATATCACTCAGCGAAGACGTGGCGACTTCGGCGTGGAATCTTCTTTTTCGTTTTATGGACATCGCTATGCTTTTTGAATAATATTTACAAATTCCAATATTTGCTTTTGGATTTTTAAAGCAAAACTATCCACTTTTCCATTTAATAAATGATACCCGCTATAAGCAATAATACCAACTAACAATCCAGCTCCACTACTAATCATTTTTTCATATAATCCTCCCGAAATATTACCAATACTAATATTTTCGGTAACCGAAATGCTATAAAATATTTTGATTACTCCAGAAATAGTTCCTATAAATCCTAATGTTGGCGCAATCCCTGCAATGAGTCCGAGTTGTCCCAAATGTTTTTCCATTTCACCAATTTCAATATCGGCAGCGCGATCCATATTCGATTCAATTTCTGCAATAGGTCGGCCAATTAATAAAATGCCTTCTTTGATAACATTTCCAGAAGAAGTATTATTTCTTCCAACGATTGACAATGCCCTATCCAGCTTACCAGAGTTAAGATTATCTCTGACATCTCGCATCATCAGAGGATCTATTTTAGACGCTTTATGAATAAATAAATAGCGTTCTATAATCAAATAAAAAGTATAAAATAGTAATATTGAAATTGGAATTAAGAAGAACCCGCCTTTTAAAATAAATTCTAAAACCGAGATTTCATTAGTAGTGGCGATTTTATCTATAACAACACTTGATGAAGCATTTGCTATGGTATCGGCTTGTAATTGTATCAAACTAAACATATATTATTATTTTAATCATTAATTCTAAAAAATATTTCAAATTTGCACTAAAGATACTTTTCGATCTACTATTAAACTAAAAAAATCGAAAAATATTTTAAATGTCCCTTATTTTAATAGAAAAATGAACTATCAGGAAACCATAAACTGGATGTTTAATCAACTTCCGATGTACCAACTTCAGGGAGCTTCGGCTTATAAAAAAGATTTAACCAATGCTTATTTGCTGGCAGATCATCTTGGCAATCCAGAGAAAAACATCAAATGTATTCACGTAGCAGGAACGAATGGCAAAGGTTCTACATCGCATATGTTGGCTTCGATACTACAGGAAGCGGGTTACACAGTGGGTTTATACACTTCGCCACATTTAAAAGATTACAGGGAACGCATCAAAATTAATGGAAACAAGATTTCGGAAGATTTTGTTTGTGATTTCACAAATACAAACAAAGTATTTTTTGAAGCCAACGATATGAGCTTCTTTGAAATGACTGTAGGTTTGGCTTTCGATTATTTTGCCAAAGAAAAAGTAGACATTGCTATTATCGAAGTGGGAATGGGAGGAAGATTAGATGCTACCAATATTATCAGCCCACTAATTTCCGTTATTACAAATATAGGATTCGATCACACCCAATTTCTAGGAAACACACTTGAAGCAATTGCATTTGAAAAAGCAGGAATTATTAAACCTAATATTCCTGTTGTTATTGGTGAGTTTACCCCTGAAACAAAACCTGTCTTTTTGGCCAAAGCCAAAGAAAACAATTCTGAAATTTATTTTGCCTCCGATTTGATTCAGGAAAACTATATCTCAGATTTAATTGGCGATTACCAGATTCACAATAAAAAAACCGTTCTACAAACCATAGCAATTCTCAATTCTCAAAAAGAATTCAAAATTTCTGATAACCAGATTAAATCTGGATTATTGAATGTCGTAAAAAATACTGGACTTGAAGGAAGATGGCAACAAATAGGCGAATCTCCAAAAATAATTTGCGATACGGCACACAACAAAAATGGATTAGAAATTGTAATGAAGCAAATCCAAAAAGAAAAATATGATACTTTGCATATTGTTTTGGGAGTGGTAAACGACAAAGATTTAGACGAAATATTACCCCTTTTTCCCAAAGAAGCGATTTATTATTTCTGTAAACCCAATATTCCGCGCGGATTAGATGCTAGAATTCTAAAAGAAAAAGCAGCAACATTTGGACTTAGAGGAGAAGTATATAATTCTGTTTCAGAATCTTACAAAAAAGCGCTCCAAAATGCCAATAAGTCCGACTTTATATACGTTGGAGGAAGTACTTTTGTAGTTGCAGAAATTTTATAGTTTTTCTTCTTTTTACTTGTAAATATCAAAAAGTGATGTATATTTGCACACGCAATAACGCAAGGAATTGCAACCCGAAAGGGCGATTAGCTCAGCTGGTTCAGAGCACCTCGTTTACACCGAGGGGGTCGGGGGTTCGAACCCCTCATCGCCCACAAAACTTCAACAGAAATGTTGGAGTTTTTTTGTTTTTATATAATTATGGAATATATAGTTTATATACTTTTTAGTGAAAGCAAAAACCGATTTTATATTGGTTATACTTCCAATTTGGAAGAGAGAATTATTCGACACAATCAAAAAAGCAAAGGCTTTACTGGTAATACTAACGACTGGAGAGTTGTTTATTTCGAAAAGTACCAAACAAAAGAACTCGCTCAACAAAGAGAATTACAAATTAAATCTTGGAAAAGTAGAATTAAAATTCTGGAGTTAATTTCAAAAAAAGATTAGCTCAGATGGTTCAGAGCATTCCGATTTCATCGGAAGAGTTTGGGGGCTCGAACCCCTCATCGCCCACAAAAAACTTCAACAGAAATGTTGGAGTTTTTTTTATGTCTTTTTTCTACGAAAATTACTTCAATAGAAATCAAGGAATCAATCCTAAAATCTGTGGAGAGATGTTAGAAAGTAATAAATTCTCGAGGAATAACAAACATCAGCAAATTTAAAAACCCTATAAATCATTAAGAATTATAGGGTTTTCTTTTAAAAGCTTGAACTTTTTCTAGCTATTCCGATTTTTGAAATCAGGAAAAAAGTTAACTAAATCAAATTCTTCTATACAGCAAACAATATCTGAATTATAGAAAATAATAAAGTTCAATAGGTTTGATTATTTACTTTCTTCAATATATTTTAAGATCTCTTTACTAACACTTTCGCTAGTGAATCCGAATTTTTGATCCAATACACTAGCCGGTGCTGAATAACCAAAATGGTCTAATCCAATCACTTTTCCGCTATCGCCTATCAATCCTTCGAGATTTACAGGAAGCCCGGCTGTAAGTCCGAATACTAATTTTCCTTTAGGAATTACACTTTCTTGGTATGCTTTTGATTGTTGTTTGAACAATCCTTCTGAGATTATAGAAGCAACATTCACTTTCAAATTATTCTCTTTTTCCAAAATCGCAGCAGCTTCGATAAGTGTAGAAACCTCTGAACCATTGGCGAATAAAGTAATATCAGCATTTGGAGTAGATTTTACTAAATATCCTCCCCTTTTAGCTTCGGTTGCGTCTTGATATCTAGAAGTTCCTGTTGCTGGAATGTCCTTGATGTTTTGTCTCGAAAGTATCAAAGCGGTTGGAGTCGTAGTGTTTTTCAACGCCATATCCCAAGCTACAGAAGTTTCGATAGCATCAGCAGGACGAAGTGCTAATAAACTTTGGTGACCTGAATGATTTTTGATTTTTTCCATCAAACGCATTTGAGCTTCTTGCTCGATGGGTTGGTGTGTTGGACCATCTTCACCTACTCTAAAGGAATCGTGAGTCAAAACATATTTTACTGGCAATTCTTGAATGGCAGCCAATCGAATAGCGGGTTTCATATAATCTGAGAATACAAAGAAAGTTGCCACAACTGGAACTACTCCACCGTGAAGGGCGATTCCGTTGGCGATTGCTGTCATTGTTAACTCAGCAACTCCTGCTTGTAAAAAAGCACCTTTAAAATTATTTTTTTGTAGAACAGTCGTTTTTTTCAAGAAACCATCTGTTTTATCACTGTTGGATAAATCCGCCGAAGAAACAATTACGTTTTCTAAGTTTTCTGCCAAATATCCTAACACAGCCGAAGAAGCTTCTCTGGTAGCTACATTCGCTTTTTGAACTACTTGACTTAAATCTAAATCAGGAAGTACTCCAGAAAGGAACATTTCCATTTTTTGTGACAAAGCTGGGTTTGCTTTTTTCCAAGTGGCTACAGTCTCCTTTTTGATTGCAGCATTCGCCACTTTTTTTGCCAATACTTCTGAATAATAGGCTTGAACATCCTCGTAAATATCAAATGAACTTTCTGGATTGGCTCCTAAGTTGATTAAGGTTTGTTTGAAATCTGCTTTGGTATCGCCAATTGGTTTTCCGTGCAATTCACATTCGCCTTCGTACATATCGCCATTGGCCAAAACGCAACCTTTACCCATAATGGTTTTACCAATAATCAAAGTTGGTCTTTCGGTTTCTGCGTTGGCATCGTCTAATGCTTTTCTGATTTGCTCGTGATTGTGACCATCGATATTGATAACTTTCCATCCCCAAGCTTCATATTTCATTGTTGTATCTTCTGAAGATACTTCGTCGGTCATGGAAGAAAGTTGCACATCATTTGAATCGTAGAACATAATAAAATTGTTCAGCCCTAAATGTCCAGCAATACGGCCAACTCCTTGAGAAATTTCTTCTTGAACTCCTCCATCTGTAATGAAACCGTATATTTTATGTTCGAAAAGACCTGTAAATCTGGCATCTAAAAATTTAGCAGCTATTGCAGCTCCAACTCCCATTGCATGTCCTTGTCCCAGTGGTCCTGAAGTATTTTCTATTCCTCTCAACACATCAACTTCAGGGTGTCCTGGAGTAATAGAACCCCATTGTCTGAAATTTTGCAAATCTTCTTTTGAATAATTTCCTAATAAACTATATTGTGCATACATCAAAGCCGATAAATGTCCCGCATCCATAAAGAAACGATCTCTGAAAGGCCAATCCATCTCCGTTGGATCAAAATTTAAATATTCTGAGTATAAAATGTGTAAAAAATCTGCGCCTCCCATTGCGCCTCCAGGATGACCTGAATTTGCCTTTTCTACCATTGATATGGCTAATGCTCTAATGTTGTCAGCGGCTAAATTGTCAATTTTTTTGTTCATGTTGTTTGT